>ERZ794936.7-NODE-7-length-241355-cov-65.932234_pt1 | contig 241355 bp, 123 predicted proteins | sample MGYA00511083_ERZ794936 | MGnify/ENA primary metagenome ERZ794936 (study PRJEB30137, sample SAMN04331409) | food metagenome | isolation source: Y2 must sample point D1 replicate A | place: Australia: South Australia | collected 2014 ... | reverse complement strand
AATATTATAATGTAGAAATACCGATTTTCTTTACAATGGAATCCCAACAATTATCTCAAAATTCACCCAATTCTCAATTTGATAATTGTTGGGATTCCATTGTCGATAAAGGCTATAATATTAGGTATACAGAATATACTAGAAATTCTCCTCGAGGATATAGGAATCCCAAAATGGAATCTATATTTCTATACACTAATATTACGATTATTCCTCATTCCGTTTTATATGTTTCATTATCCTATTACATTATCAATCCTTGCACTTCAGCTTCCCCTAACTTCGATGACAGCTTCTCATAACTTATGTCATAATCTAACACCGTATATGATAGTATATTGATACTATAACTATTAGTTGACAGACGATAGTGAATTTTTATTCCAACACTTCTTTCCATGATTTTATTCCTAATCAAGAAAATATAGATTTTCACCATAGTAATGATATAGAAAACTAGAAACACTTTCACTTCAAAGTGTTTCAGTCCCAGTGGCCGAGTGGTTAAGGCGATGCCCTGCTATTTCCTCAGAAAAGCAATTAGGCATTGGGTTTTACCTGCGCAGGTTCGAATCCTGTCTGTGACGCACTTTATTTTTTCTACATCCACTATTTTAAAGCTTGATTTTTTTGATTGTGAGCCACCTTCATGTACCTATCGTTTGTGGACTATTGCCATTAATTGCTTATTCACTTGCAATGATTTTATAAACATTACTCAAACTATCGGTTCCTACTGGAAGATATAACAAAAAAATTTGGCATATTTCTAAAGGTATCATTATGAACGGCTAAAATTTTTCAGCTTGCTACTATTCTTGAATGATGCCTCTTTAAACATTACTGTGCATTAACACACAATAACAGTGACTTGTAACGGAAATATCGATATACTACAACAGTTAATTATGGGTAAAGCTAAGAAAACAAGAAAGTTTGGCCTCGTAAAAAGAACTTTGAACACCAAGAAAGACCAAAGATTGAAGAAAAACCAGGAAAATATCAAAACTAAAGAAGACCCTGAGCTAACCAGGAATATACCACAAGTATCAAGTGCACTTTTCTTTCAATACAATCAAGCTATAAAGCCACCTTATCAAGTACTGATAGATACCAATTTTATAAATTTTTCTATCCAGAAAAAAGTCGATATTGTTAGAGGAATGATGGACTGTCTACTCGCAAAATGTAACCCGTTAATCACAGATTGTGTGATGGCAGAGTTAGAAAAATTGGGCCCCAAGTACCGTATCGCCTTGAAACTGGCTCGAGATCCTAGAATAAAGAGACTAAGCTGTTCGCACAAGGGTACGTACGCGGATGACTGTTTAGTGCATCGAGTCTTACAACATAAGTGTTACATCGTAGCTACAAACGATGCCGGCCTGAAACAAAGAATTAGAAAAATCCCTGGAATTCCTTTGATGAGCGTAGGCGGTCACGCATACGTCATTGAAAAATTGCCAGATGTCTTTTAAACTACTGTGTATTCACTCTTTAAGTATGTAGTGCAATGTTTTTGGTTTATATGTATATTAATTTCATAACAACAAGTTCATGGTTTGCCCGTATTGGAGCATGTTTTCAGATGAACTGAAATGCCTAAGGATATTTCTATTTCTTTTCAAGACCATTTACTCAATAATTGCTCTAAAGAAACGCAAATGCAAGGAGAAAAAAGAGGGCGTTTGAGACGCGACCAGTAACAGTTATAAACGGTAACCATTTGGCATCTTTTCATAATATCACTGTCAGCTATTATCCTCTTCCATGGGTTCCACGCGATGCAGAATATTTCTTAAGGAAGTTTTCATCTTCGCGCAAGCAAGGGACAAAACTTGATTGTATTTTTACATAAGCAAGCATATTTGATGCTGAAGAAGTATTATTATAAAAACTAAACATTGGAAAATACACATATAGCATACCTTAATATATACGGATAAAAAAAAGGTTGAAAAAATGGCTGGAATTTTGTCAAAGACTCTTTCAGAAGTGCATCCTTCCCTCCGAACAAATGGTATGGGTATCGGTAACACTCACAGGAGGATATCGCTAGGCTTCCTACCTCCCAACAAGAAGAATCCTCTGGTACGAAAATTTCGTGCAAGAACGAGAAATATTGATCAGAGGAGTTTCAGATCTTTAACAGATGATTTTGGAAGTAACGTCCATGAACCAAATCCGTACTTAGGTAATATTGATGAGGAACCTGACCTTTACTATCATGATGAAGAAGATGGCGAACTGAGCAGAACGATTTCTCTACCATCAAGGGTATCAGAAACTCCTGAGCTTTCGCCACAAGATGTTGATTGGATTCTACATGAACATGAACGACGATACTCATCGGTATGCAACTCTGATAATGAGGAAGCAAGGCAAAGCAACACACCAGATAGAATACAAGAATATTCTGGAAGAGAACTAGAATATGACGAATTTATGAATAGACTCCAAGCTCAGAAACAGAAATTAACTCGAAGTGCGGTAACAGACGCTAAAGGCACCTCACATCACAGAAGACCATCATTCGTATCTGTGACTAGCCGAGGCTCAGTTCCCACAATTTACCAAGAGATCGACGAGAACGATTCTGAGGCACTAGCAGAATTGGCTCACAGCCACGTCACCTTCAAATCAGAAGCAAGAGTTTTGGCATCTTATTCCTTCCCTCTAATTTTCACATTCTTATTGGAACAGATTTTCCCTATGGTATGTTCATTAACTGTGGGCCACTTAGGCAAAAATGAACTAGCAGCTGTGTCCTTAGCATCCATGACTTCTAATATAACACTAGCGATATTCGAGGGTATTGCCACTAGTCTAGATACTCTATGCCCTCAAGCGTATGGCTCTGGGAGATTCTACAGTGTAGGAGTTCACCTTCAACGTTGCATTGCTTTTTCATTGGTCATATATATACCTTTTGCTGTCATGTGGTGGTATTCTGAACCTCTTCTTTCTTATATCATCCCTGAGAAAGAATTAATCAACCTAACGTCACGATTTTTAAGAGTACTAATATTGGGAGCGCCAGCGTATATTTTTTTTGAAAATTTAAAACGATTTTTACAAGCCCAAGGTATTTTCGATGCAGGCATCTACGTTTTGACAATATGTGCTCCCTTAAACGTATTAGTCAGTTACACTCTCGTTTGGAACAAGTACATTGGTGTTGGATTTATTGGGGCTGCAATTGCCGTTGTGCTTAACTTCTGGCTAATGTTTTTCTTACTATTGTTTTATGCATTGTATATTGATGGAAGAAAATGCTGGGGTGGATTCTCAAGGAAGGCTTTCACCCATTGGAATGATTTAGGGCATTTAGCCTTCTCAGGTATTATTATGTTGGAGGCGGAAGAGCTGTCATATGAACTATTGACGTTATTTAGTGCATATTACGGTGTCAGTTATCTAGCAGCTCAGTCGGCAGTATCTACTATGGCTGCATTGCTCTATATGATCCCATTTGCAATAGGTATATCTACCTCTACGAGAATTGCGAACTTCATTGGTGCAAAAAGAACCGATTTCGCGCACATCTCTTCTCAAGTTGGGTTGTCATTTTCGTTTATTGCGGGGTTCATCAATTGCTGCATACTAGTATTTGGACGTAATCTAATCGCCAACATTTACTCAAAAGATCCCGAAGTCATCAAATTAATTGCGCAAGTATTGCCCTTGGTGGGTATTGTGCAAAATTTCGACTCGCTTAATGCCGTTGCTGGGTCTTGCCTCAGGGGTCAAGGCATGCAATCTCTAGGAAGTATAGTAAATTTAATGGCTTACTATCTATTTGGAATTCCCCTGGCTCTCATCCTAAGTTGGTTCTTTGACATGAAATTGTATGGTCTTTGGATTGGTATTGGAAGTGCCATGCTTTTAATTGGGCTAGTTGAGGCTTATTACGTATTATTTCCCGATTGGGACAAAATTATGACCTATGCTGAGATTTTGAAAGAAACCGAAGATGATGAAGTAGATAGCGATGAGTATTTAACAGACTCAGACGATCCTGATGAAAACACAGCCCTCTTAGGGGCTTAATTACAGAGGTATATCCGTATTTTCATTTCTTTATTTGATAGTACACGTGATTGTATACCCAATGCATATATTACTAAGAACTTTTTATAATGATGTAATTCAAAATGAAATAAATTACTGATTCATACGCGGTCAAAAAAAAAAAAAGAATATGACGGTTTCTTATTTACAAGCTTTTCTACATATGATTCAAATTATTCTAAAATGTAGCCCTTTTTTGTTTTCTTATCTCCTTACGCTTTTGATTTGCCACTTTCTTAGAATCTCTTATCAATATTTTATCACCAAAAAATTCATAATCTTGCATGTAACGCCTGTCCATATTGAATTCATCCGTTATGGCCGCATCATTCAATCCTAGTTTTTGAATAGTCCAGTAGTATTTTTCAGGATTATCTCTTTTCAAATATCTTAATATTGCCTGCCTTTGCTGGACTAATATCCTCAAATTTCTGGTGTTAGCAAAATCCTTACGATGCTCTTTAATATGGTTTGCCATATTCTGGATACGAACAGTCATGCAAGCTGCTTGGACTTCACTGGAGCCAGTATCGCCTGGGAACCTCTCAAATTCCTTACGTGCGAGTTCTACAGCCATTTTAATGGCATTTTTATTCTCGGAGTTCCTCATGCTCAATATTCTCAAGATGGCTTCACGTCTGTCTTCCAGTTTTTCTATGTCTTCAATACCCACAACTTCTGTATTTAAACCTGACAACTCAGCTCTTTCACGCTTAGCAGACTCAATGGCTGCAAGGAACTTGTCTACCTCTTCAATATTATAACCTTTCGATAGAACTAAAGGCTCTTTTAACTCTGCCATAATACGTGTTATAAAGGGAGTGTCCGCCCGGCCCAGAACTGGATCAACCTTATCGGTTGACGCTTTCAAAGTGGCTTGTTTGGCTTCATTTTTCTGTTTTCGTCTTTGAGCCTTTAAGAATTTCACAGCTTTTGCACTATTGCTAACCGGAGAGGATACAAACGATCTTTTGCCCATAAACAGAGGACATAGTGAAATTCTTAGATTCAGAATAGCATTCCTTCCAACAATCGACATTATGTATTATCTTCAAATACCTGAATGTGGTGTTAAGAGGCTTACCTGCGACTACCTAGTGCTAAATACCCTTATTGCAAGTTTTTAACCTTGACCGCTTTTCATTTTTCTTTTCAAATCAATATTGCTTGCTCTATCACGGAAAACCGTGGAACGGCGAAATAAGAAAAGATCAAACAAAGCTGGTTGAGCTCACGTATTACAGCTATGTTACCTGTTTTGCATAGCGGACTTTCGTTAAAAGCTGAAATGCAATCAGCAATATATAGATACATATTGTGATCATAAAATCAAACCACAGCTTTGAAATATTACATATCTTAGAAGATCTATACCGAACCGTTTAGGAGATGTACTGGACGTAAGCGAGTTAGTCAATACAAGTCTGGGTAGAGTTGGTAAGTCCATTAACCCTGAACTCATAACCTTCTTCTTAAACTTATTTAAATCTTTAACCTTGTCCATTTTCGTAAAAACAACTTCAAAAGGAACTCCGTGTTCATGAATGTATTGAATGATCATATTATCTGTGTTATTTATCTCCTTATCTCCAGCGAGTAAGAGAAAGCATCTGACAAGTTGTTTCCTCTCCAGGAGGTACTGCAAAGTGACTTTTCCTTGCTCTTTACTACTATTAAAGCCATAACCAGGCGAATCGATCATTCTGAGTCTATTTCCCACATTATAACAGTTGAGAGTTTTTGTGAATCCTGTTGTTTTAGACACTCTTGCCAAACTTCCTAAATCTCTGCTTACATGCGAGGTGGTTATGTTGTTCAAGATAGAGGACTTCCCCACATTAGTTCCTCCGAGAAAGATGACTTCTGGCAAAGTATCAATCAATGTAGTTCCACATTCCCCATGATCTTTCAATATGTCCTTATGAGATTTCTTATTCAGGAAGGGATTTTCTGGTATGTCATCAAAACTAGCTGCACACCATTCAAATTCCACTTTAGCCTTGTTGAAGAATCTGTTAACCTTATTTATATCAGAGTTAGATGGCTTTTCGTAATGTATGTTAAAAACATCGTTTAGTTTTAGCCAATTCGGAAGCCTTTCTTTTGGCCTACTATTAAGTTTCTTTTTAAGAGCTGTCTTGGGAACTTTTTTTTTAGCTTTTTCAACAGATAATTGCGTGGCTAGCGTTGTTCTTTTAGTGTTAGCAACAATGTTTTGTATAAAAGCCGCCGGTGTATGCACGTACCTCTTACACAGTTGTTCCATTGCCAATGGTTTCCTATTTCGCTAAAATATTAGGGAATATGTGAAGAAAAAATCTTCAGAAATACCTTGTTCAGACCCACATTAAAACGCTTGATTATATGCATATTTACCGGCTGCCGACTTTCATTAAAAAAATTGCGAATACAGAATTTTTTTTTTCACAATAATTACAATTTTTAGCACGATTCAGATGTCTATTTGCTTTCTCTAATTTCATCTACACATCTACGTATATATGGCACCTTATTATCAGTTGTCATCAAAGAGATTACCCACAGCACCGTCTTCAATGTTCGGATCATCCAGCATGTCTCCGTTTTCTTTATTCTTCTTAATTAATCTCTCATTTGCCTTCTTGAGGATAGCTTCCCTTTTCTCTTGTCTTTTTCTCTCATCGCCTGCATGGTCCACATTACCATCTTCTTTCCCACTGGTGGATTTAACCCAATCTATAAAATCAATCATGAGTGCCCTTTGTGTTTTGTATTCGTCCACGCTCCTTAAATTTCTGTATAACTCATCAATATTATAACCATTAGATATCTCAAAAAGGAACGCTCTAGCAGAGGGATATTCTTTGCACAGAGTCAAAAAAATCACAGTGAAAACATATAGTGCCTCATGGAAAGAATCCTTAAACGCACTATTACACAGCACATTTAGCAACAGATTTTTCATCACTTCAAATGTGAAATATTCATCCACCGTGTTGTTTTGATTAAGGACTGAGGTTAAGCAGCATTTCATTACTAGGATGGAGTTAAATGAACATTTTGTATCCTTGAAGGAAATTAAATGGTTCAAAAGTTTCAAAAATGGAGCAAGGGTGTTTAAATCATTAAATATAATTTTTCTCATCTCCATTTGATGGTTATTTAGCCTGCTTTTAGCACTGTTTGGATTGGCATTGCCTTGACCAACACAATCAATTACTATTCTAACAACAACTGTGGTTAGTTGTCTCAACAAATTCTCTTCCAAAATTTCTTCAGTCATTTGATCATCGTCAGTTGGAACTGGGTTCATGTCCATATCATTCATATGCGAGGACCATTTCTGACATAGCAGCAGGTCCAGGATTTCAAATAATTTAGGCAAAAATGCGGGCATGAATTTCCCCAGACAATCTTTTGGACAACCTTTTAATATAGGACGAATGGCTATATTCATTATGTGTTTCCATCCATGTGTTGAAACTCCAGGGCTTATCTCATTGCTACCTGGCTTAAATATGGCAATAGAGTTCAGTAGTAGGTCGGGCGATTCGTCCAAAAGGTAAAAAACACTACCAAGTGATGATATGGCACTTAAAACAAGTAGAGTGTATTCCCTTGTATACCTAATGATGTGTCCTACGGAGTCGGCGAAGTCTCGTAAGGTTTGCATCGCTTTCATATGTTCATCAATAAACTCATCCTTTGATTTATTTGAAGCTCCGGCCTCCCAAAATCTTTCAATAGTGGAATACTTGACGAAGGATTGCACAACCGTAGGTAATCCTTTCCAATTATCTGGATCGTGGTAGGATTGCAATTGGTACAGTAGTCTCGTGATGTAAGGTAATATTGGGACAATCCTAGGTCTCCACAGATCTTGTAGCATTTTGAATTCTTCATCTGTCTTTATACTTTGCATTGAATAATGAATGAACATTCTTGTTGCACGAACAGGAAACAAGCTTTGCCAACGTTTGGTCAATTCCGACTTCAGCTCTTTACCCTCATCATCAATTGGAATTGATAAAAGGTCACTATTTTCGTCGATATCACGCCTCTGGAAATATTCTGCGATCTGAACAATACCTAAGCGTTCCATAAACCAATGCAAATCAGAAAGACCAACAACTGTTGTTTTATCAGACCAGGCTAAAAGTTCTGGATCCACAATAGCCGCAAATCTTTCCTCTTTCATATCTAATGAAGACTTCAATACAATGATCAATAAGAAGGATTTGAAGGAAATTTTTTCATGGTAAGATAAGTTGGGCATGATTCTGGCAATGACACTTTCAAGGTCTGGGTATATTTTTTTCAGAGATTCGGGCATTAATAAAGCCATCCTATTCAACTCGATACCACAAGCATATCTCAAATCTCTAACTGCGTCTGATTCAGCGCCTCTCTCTTCCAAATTAATTTCTGGATAGTCCATCGTGGCGCTTGTTATGATTTTTTCTAAAAGTGTGAAAAGCACATTATCTTTTAACATTGTCAAAAAAAGTGCAAAATTTTGGATTTGTTTCTTCAATAACAATGGTTCTCTTAAATTTAATGCAATTAACTGGTTTGACAAAATTTCCAGTTTTTGTAATATGGAATCTAGTTTTTCGTCATAATCATCTCCTGTTGGATACCAGATCTTCCATCTTATACAACCATTGATGAAACATTCAACAATCATGTATTGGGAGAGGGCACCTAAATAAGGCTCTAATTTATGGTCCAAAAATGTGGAACTTAAGACCTGCTGACCAAATGGAGAGCTGAAATAATTGTTTAATCTGTTGTTCAACCAATCATAAGTAAGGTCTAATTCGACGCAAGAAATCAACCTAATGATGTCTCTTATTCTTTTCCTATAAGTGGAACAAAATGTTTGAAATTCGGACTTGGATTGAAAATCAATCTCCGCAAATTTTTTGGAAATATGACCATCAATCTGTTCATAATAGACTAAAGCATCCGCGGCAAACTGTAGTAGATCAGGAATGACATATTTCTCCAGCTTGGGTAAGTATTCATCGTTTCGAAGACAGGTACACCATAGGTCTAATGTTAATCCGCTAACGATTAAGCTTGGGTTATAAGTTGTCTTTAATACAAGCTTAAAATATTTTTGAATTTGGCCATTTGTCTCCTTAATCTTTGGGACACAAACATAGAGACAACTGATCATATCCACGAACTTTTTAATTATAGGATATTTCGTTTCATCTATATCATCTGTAGGATCAAACAACAAGCTTTCATAAACGCTATCTAATAAGTCCATATTATCAAAAACTCGATCTATGGTCATTTGGTAATGGCTTTCATTACTATAGGGACGGGTCAACAGAATATGTATCGAGTCTAATGCCATTGACTGCGCCCTTGGGATATTGCTGGATAAACAAGTCAATAAGGAGGATAACACGTCATTTCTTACAATGACCTCTGTTAATGGCCAGTTTAAACACGTCTTCAGAGTTTCTAAAAGCCTTATGATGTATTCAGAATTATTCTGTTGTAATGCATTATTCAACTCTGGAATCCAAACAGAAAACCAGCCCTCTTCATTAGCTTTAAATTTGGTCCATTTATCACTGAATTTGTATTTTATTGCGAAAACTTCAATAGGGCAAACAATCATTACACATAAGGGTTGAATAACCGTCATCCTTTTCAAAACAATTAGGTCGTCCAACAAGAAAACATCTTCAAAAAGGATTCTGAAAATTATTAATGCTAGTTCTCTTGACGATTGATTTATGTTCCAAAGTTCGAAAAGGTTATTGTCCATGTCCACCCAAGATGTGAGTAACTGTTCTTCCGTAGGGTTTGTCTGCTTAAGAGCCTCACCCCATGTTCTTTTTGCCACCTCTACCCATAAAGTGGCTAATTTTTCCTTAATATATCTGGTATCATAATCTTGCACCCCAAAATTAAGTTCCATGACCCATTTTCTCAGGGCCACTCTTTTCCCCTCGTCATAATCATTCCAGTTTTTCTTCACTGCATGGTCTAGTAATCCTAGTCCAAAGTATTTCAATATAGAATTAGTGGGGTTTTGCAATGCAATTTCGTAGCCCCAAAAGGGCGATTCTGAGCATAATTTCACTTCATCTAAAAATTTCTGAGCTTCTTGCCGTTGAGAATTGTTAGACTTGGGGGAGTAAATAACATCTAGTGCGCTAACAATCTGAGAAGCGCCTGTGGAATCCATTACTTTTCTTCCAATCAACGTTAGAAAAAAAATTTCAGATTCTAAAAATTCAAAAAGTGATTAAAAGGAAGAAAACAAAATATACTATAAATAATTTCAATAGTTTATCACAGTAACAATTGCTACACGAATGTAAAGAGTGAATATGGTTTTTAATGGCTAATGCAATGACACCTTACGTTCTCGCCTTGTTTATTTTTCTGTTTTGCTCTTCTTCCGATCTACAAAACTTGAACGGTTGCAACAAATAGGGGGATCTAATCAGGGTGTACTTAAAAGAACGGCTCTTCTACAGGCTCAACGAATAAAGATAGGCTAAAAACACACACGCTCGTCACTCCAGCACCTCTGTTCAATGGAATCTTGCTCTTAAAACTCTTTGACAAATATTACTACATCAAAAGCTTAGTACTCTTGAAGTCTCTTTGGAAAAACCAACCTTGATCGCGCAGCAATGTGGCAATGCCCCTCCGCTGTGGCGCGCCGCCATCACCCGGTAAATAGAAATTGGTGACCAAGGAACAATGCCATGGTGAGTACATTACCATAAAAACCAAGAGGCGATAGTGTTGTCGGAAATAATAATACAATTTGTTGATTCATTATGGCTATATATCATTAAAATATTCACAATAGGTATATAGTCCGATTTGGACAACTAAGGCAGCGGTGAAGAGTAGAACCTGGTCCTTCAATAATAATAACCGTTGGCAATAAACCTGATCATGTACTCGTCAACATGGGCAGTGCCCTCATACTCATCAAGTTCAGCATGATTTTCTTCCTCTTCATTAGCTGCTTTTTTTTCTGTGCTTTCGTCGAAATCGTCATTGTCAATTTCGACTTCTCTCATGGCTAAGTTTGCAGCTTTAACATCATCCTCATCTTCCGCTTGCGCAAGAAGTCTTTCCAGTTGTCTGGGATCTTTGGCTGCCACATCTGCATCTGCTATTAGTGGTTTATCTCCACCTGAAGCATTTTCGGGCAATTCGGATCCCAATAGATCTCTCACCGAAAGTTTGCTGAAATAATCTGTTGTGAAGTCACCCTCTTGAATAACAACATTATCCAATTGTCTTTTTTGGTTGGCTTTTTTTAAGATATTGCTTTCTATGGTATGTTCGCTGACAAATCTGTAAATATGCACATCTCGAGTCTGTCCAATTCTGTGACATCTATCTTGACACTGTTTGTCCATGGCTGGATTCCAATCTGAATCGTAAAAAATAACTGTATCTGCCCCAGTCAGATTGATACCTAGCCCTCCTGATCTACTTGATAGGATAAATACCGTTATTCTTGAGTCAGTGTTGAATCTCTCTGTTAGGATTTGACGGTCTTCGATCTTTGTGGCACCATCTAGTCTCATATACAAATAACCATGATAGTTTAAAAACTGTTCCAGAACGTCCAAAACTTTTGTCATTTGTGTGAAGATAAGTGCCCTATGTCCATTGTCCTTCAGCTGCTGTAATAAAATTGCTAACTTCTGCAATTTACCACAATCGTATTGAAGCAGCGATTTGTCCGGGAATGCGATTGTTAATTTGGTTTGCAGTTGGTGTAATGGGTTGGATACTTCAAAACAGTTCTGCATTACCTTTAGCCTTGTGTTTTCGCCTACCGAACTGTCATCATTTAATCCCAATGCCAACTTTCTCATATCTAGTGAGACGGCACTTGGGGTTAACACTGCAAAGGTATCTATGATCTTTCTATTATCCAATACCCTGGTTTGCAAGGGTTTTATTAGTTCATTATCAATAATGCTTGATTTATCATATTTAACCCTTCTATCTTTCGTTAATAGGTCAATAAGGTTCTTTCCGAATATGGGTCTTCTGTCGCATCTAAGTTTATTTACCATCTTTAGAAAGTTTAGCATGTCAACTGTCCCTTCAAGTTTCTGCTTATTAGAATACTTGAAATATTGATTTGCATCTTGAAAATTTAAAAAAGACGCCTCTCCAAACTCCTCCTGAAGCTGTTTATTGGTTTCCCTCAATTTATTGACTTCTTCAACGAAGTTTTTTACACACGTCAGTTTTGAGATTTCCTCGGCATGATAAGAAGTTAAATCTTTGTCATTAAGCGTAAACACCAAGTTCAAGAAATCCAAGTCAACCCGGTTAACTTGATTGTTTTTTTTGAACAATTTAAGCACAGTCCTTTCTACATCCTTGTAGTCGGAAGCTACACAATGTTCAAGGACAAATGATGTTAATATTGGCCTCACTTCAAATAAATTGGGATGGTTACACACCTTTCTCAATTGCATCAAACAGTTGACAATTGACATAAAATTTCCACTGGCTAGTGTTGCTTTCGTTTGAGCTCTAGACATAAAATCATCATATAAGAACCTTTGTCTTTTAGATAGCTTACAATAAACAATATGCTCATACTTCGCTGGCATTTGTTTCTCAACATCGGCCTTTAACCTTCTTAAGAGGTATGGACGTAAAACTTGATGCAACTTGGCAACTGTCTTCTTCGTTTCCTTGTCCTGTCCAAAATTCTGACCCGTTTCAATAATTTTATCGACAGGGCGTCCAAACCATTGTTGAAATGCATCAAGATCAGCAAATCCAGAAACCTTTTTCCCGTCAATAACAGTCTGGGGCATTAAGAAATATAATAATGACCACAGCTCAGCAAGGTTATTCTGTAAAGGTGTACCAGTCAACAGAAGCCTTCTTTGTGTGTTGAAATTCAATAGAGCCTGCCATCTTGTAGATCTGAAGTTTTTGATATTGTGTGCTTCATCCAGCACCATATATTGCCATCTCTTTCTCTTAAAGGAATGTTGATCTTGAACTACAAGTTGGTAAGAAACAATACAAACATGGAAAGCATCAGGCTTATTCCAACCTTTCCTTTTTTCTTTACGTTGCTGGGGAGAACCATAATATGTTAAAACCTTAAACCCAGGCGCGAACCTTTTGAATTCCATCTCCCAGTTCAACAGAACTGATGTAGGAACAACAATAAGATGTGGCCCCCAGTTTTCCTTTTCACAAGCTAAATATGCTAGCAGAGAAATTGTCTGAATAGTTTTACCTAACCCCATCTCGTCTGCCAGGATACCATTTGTGTGATTGTTATAAAGAGAGGCTAACCAATTCAAACCTTGTTTCTGGTACGTTCTTAAGTTTCCTCTTAATAAAGATGGCACAGGTACATCCACCACTGATAACTGTTCTTCTTGTACTTTTGTTTCAGCATCTTCCTCGACATCTTTTATATCGTCCCTATTTTCATTTTGAGTGTGAACAAAATCACCTGCTCTTTCAAATGTAGCAGCTGAATTGTCAACTTGGTCTTTTTCAAGTTCTTCACCTTCTACAGATGAGCTATTAACCGTAAAATCTTCACTATCGTCAAGGTCTAAATCCCCATCCGATTCTTCACCTTTACCAAATAATGCACTTAAACCCACAGATGGAGTCTTGTCGTCCGATTCTCGATCATTTTCGTTTTGACTTTCATTTTCAGAGGATGAATATATGGAGGACTCCTCTCCAGTCATTACAGAACTTTCACTACTTGAACTTTCATGTTTATCCAATGTCGGAAACTTCTCATCTTTATTTCTTGAGTCATATACTGTCGATGAACCATTAAAATGCCCGTATTTTTCTTTCAATTGTATCAGATTTAATGATTCGTCTGTTGGAGTAGCTTCCGTCGATGCTGGACTATTTTCTAGCCCCACATCAGCATCGACCTCTTCGTCTTCATCGGAAGATGTTGATAATTCGTCATCCATATCATCGTCACTTTCACTCAATACATCGTTTGAGTCAGAAGACGGGGTACTGCTTCTCCCATCGTCATTTACTTGGTTTAGCTGAGCTTCCAACAATTGTGTACTTTTCTCCAACATTTTAGAAAGGTGTTGCTTACCTTCAATCCTTTTTAACTGTTCTTCTTCATCTTTTCTCAAAATCCTATAAGCCTTCTCAGCCATATTCCATCTTTTTTTAACAGCTTGAACTGCGAACCTGGCTAGCGACTTTTTGTGCCTCTCCTCCTCCTTTGCCTTTCTTTCTTCTGCTCCGGCTACGTGTTTAAAATGTTGTTCTATCATTTGAGAAACCTTTTTGGCTCTTGCTATTCTTGCCTTTGTTGAACTTCTAAACAGCTTACTCATATGAATACCTTGGTTAATTAAGTGATCGGTATGGATTTGCAGATCTTGTTGTTTATAGAAATATGAAATCGGGTCTGGTTTATATGTTATGATAGTCTTGATTTCCTTGGATGTTATAGGTTGTAGTGAGTCCGTTTCTTTGTCATACTTCAATGCGCCATTTTCAATACCTTTTTTGAGTCTCGATAAAAGCCGTCTTTGTTCGTCGATGTATTTATTATATTCTTCCAGCGTTAAATCGTCTTCTAATGACTTAAAGGAAGCGATGTATTCGTGCAAGCTTTCGTATCCCGGCTTGACTACATGCAACGGGTTCGTTATGGTTTGCTTTGGAGGATGGACTACCAGTTTTATTCTAGGCTTCTTTTTCTTTCTACCTCTTTTTTTCTTTATATCTTCCTCTTCGGATGATGTGGTGAAATAAAAATTATCACTATAATGTTCACTAGTATTTTCAAAGGAGCTATCATCAGAAGGACACTTTATAGTGAAGGCTTCAGAGGGTTCTTCAACTTTTGCGATGTGATCATATCTCTCTTCAGCTATATGTTCATGCAATGGCAGTGGATTTTCCTTTCTTTCACTTTTGAACTTCAAGGACTTCGCTGCTTCTCTCTTCTTCAAATGTTGTATTGGTCTTTTTTGCGGTACTATAGATTTCCTATTTGAATGATCACTTAGTTTGTATTTTAGCTCCTCACATTTATTTCGTACTAATGGTGCTATGCTTTCTAACTTCAGTTCTATATCACCCTTTTTCTCATTAGTCGTTTCTGAACTAACAACTGTCGATGTCCTGAGGTTTCGCCTTCTGCGAGTAAGATCACCATTCGTGCCTTTCTTGGCTACGTCATCAGTGAATTTTTCTCCTCTCTCCTCTAACGACAAGTGTGTTTCCCTGAGAAACTTCTGAAAACTTTCAGAATCATTAAAATGGGTTGGATCATAATCTACCAATGAAACAAACTCTCTTAAATGGAACAGTTCATTCGTCAGAAGATCATACCTAAACTTCAAATCCGCCAGATCCTGTTCACCACCAGCCTTTTTGTCTTTCGCATGCGATTTACGAGATGTGGTCATATATTCTTGTAATGCAATAACTTGGAAAATGCAAAGAGCAGTTAGAATTCATAAATTTTCAGCTTAAGGAAATATTTTCTAAGAGTTAAAATGGTATTGTTGAATACCTCTCAAATGCAGTAATCGAATGCTTTGGGTCTTATCTAGTTTAAAGCTCAAAATCTATCCTTTTTGCACGTAAACACTTTAGAATCCCGCTATCCCTTTGCACTCTTTCTTCAAGTCTCCTCTTTTTTTTTTTTCTCGTAAGTTGTCGCGAAACGCCACCGAAAAATCTTAAGGAAATAATATTAAAAACTGAAAAAAAAAAAATTGAGAAAGTATTACCCTCCCTTAATAATCGTATAAAGGTATAAACGGGTAACATTATGCGAGCAATATGTTCACTACTGCATCAACGTATAGTGAAAAATGTCCATAGGTAGTACATACAGTCCACCAGTTGAAGGTTAACATACAGGTCGTTGAATCATCTAAATATATTTGTAAAGTACTCGAACATGAGCTCTAGAGCATTAAGGAGATTACAAGATGATAATGCTCTGCTAGAGTCGCTGCTATCGAATTCAAATGCGAATAAAATGACGAGTGGTAAAAGTACTGCCGGTAATATTCAGAAACGGGAGAACATCTTCTCTATGATGAATAACGTACGTGATTCAGATAATAGCACTGATGAAGGACAAATGTCTGAGCAGGATGAAGAAGCTGCTGCTGCTGGGGAGCGTGATACTCAAAGTAATGGTCAACCTAAAAGAATTACACTAGCATCCAAGTCTTCTAGAAGGAAAAAGAATAAAAAGGCAAAAAGGAAGCAAAAAAACCATACCGCCGAGGCTGCAAAAGACAAGGGTTCCGATGATGATGATGATGATGAAGAATTCGACAAGATTATCCAACAGTTCAAAAAAACTGATATATTGAAGTACGGTAAGACTAAAAATGATGACACTAATGAGGAAGGTTTCTTCACGGCATCTGAACCAGAGGAAGCATCTAGCCAACCTTGGAAGTCATTTTTAAGCTTAGAAAGTGATCCGGGCTTCACAAAGTTCCCCATTTCATGTTTGAGGCATTCTTGCAAATTTTTTCAAAATGATTTCAAGAAATTGGACCCCCATACGGAATTCAAACTTTTATTTGACGATATATCTCCAGAGTCTCTTGAAGATATTGATTCGATGACATCCACACCTGTCTCCCCTCAGCAGCTGAAACAGATTCAGAGACTGAAAAGATTAATTAGAAACTGGGGCGGAAAAGATCATAGATTGGCACCTAATGGCCCCGGAATGCACCCGCAACATTTGAAGTTTACCAAGATCAGAGATGATTGGATCCCAACTCAAAGAGGTGAGCTCTCTATGAAACTTTTAAGTTCTGATGATCTTTTAGATTGGCAATTATGGGAAAGGCCGTTAGATTGGAAGGATGTTATCCAAAACGATGTCAGTCAGTGGCAAAAATTCATTTCTTTTTATAAGTTCGAACCTTTAAATTCCGACCTGAGCAAGAAATCAATGATGGACTTCTACTTAAGTGTTATTGTTCACCCTGATCATGAAGCCCTTATAAATTTGATTTCTTCTAAATTTCCGTATCATGTGCCTGGACTGCTACAAGTTGCTTTGATATTTATTAGGCAAGGTGATAGATCAAACACTAATGGATTGTTACAAAGAGCACTCTTTGTCTTTGATAGAGCTTTGAAAGCAAATATTATTTTCGATTCCTTGAATTGTCAACTACCTTATATATACTTCTTCAACAGACAGTTTTACTTGGCAATATTTAGATACATCCAATCTCTTGCTCAAAGAGGTGTTATAGGAACTGCTAGTGAATGGACAAAAGTTCTCTGGTCACTGAGCCCATTGGAAGATCCTTTAGGATGCAGGTATTTCCTCGATCACTATTTTCTATTGAATAATGACTATCAGTACATTATAGAATTATCCAACTCTCCATTAATGAACTGTTATAAACAGTGGAATACTTTAGGATTTTCCTTGGCGGTAGTACTAAGCTTCCTAAGAATAAATGAGATGAGTTCCGCCCGCAATGCGCTTCTAAAAGCCTTTAAGCATCATCCTTTACAACTGTCAGAACTTTTCAAGGAGAAACTCTTGGGCGATCATGCGCTAACTAAAGATTTATCCATTGATGGCCATTCGGCAGAAAACTTGGAATTAAAGGCATATATGGCCCGCTTCCCGTTACTTTGGAATAGAAACGAAGAGGTAACATTTTTGCATGATGAAATGTCGAGTATTTTACAGGATTACCATAGAGGAAACGTTACAATCGATTCAAATGATGGGCAAGATCACAATAACATTAACAACTTGCAATCACCTTTCTTTATTGCGGGAATCCCAATTAACTTATTAAGATTCGCCATACTATCTGAGGAGTCTTCTGTAATGGCTGCAATTCCATCATTTATCTGGTCTGATAATGAAGTATATGAGTTTGACGTATTACCACCAATGCCTACGTCAAAAGAATCAATCGAAGTGGTTGAAAACATCAAAACCTTTATTAATGAAAAGGATTTAGCTGTCCTTCAGGCAGAAAGAATGCAAGATGAGGACCTGTTGAATCAAATTAGACAAATATCTTTGCAACAGTACATTCATGAAAATGAAGAGTCAAATGAAAATGAGGGTTAATAAGAAATGTTGCAGCTCATTTTCTAGTACGCAGAGTAAGGCTAAAGCACTTATTTGAATTTAACGTTATTCATTGCATAGTTCAGAAAGGGTGTGATCCAAAAGAAAATGCATATACGAGTGGTCCGACGTTTACATATGTACTAGTGACTGTATATTAATATATGCACATTTATGTAGCTACGGATTTCACTTTATAAAAGATCTTCTTTTTTGATATTCTAATATTCGTAACAATGATTTCAACGGGTAGACAGGTGCCAAACTGCTGGCAAAGATTAAGTTGGAAGCATCTCCTTTCGTCATCTTAGTATTTACATAAGTAGTAACATCATCCAAAGATAATCTAATAAAATCTTTTGAGGACTCACCATATACTTTCTTTAGCTTTCTGAAAACAAAGTCTCTTTGTTTTGACGTAGGAACTGTTTGTCTCCATTTCGAGTATTTACTAGATATTGCCTGGTATTGCATTGTTTGTCCTTCCAAGTCCGAATTTAGAGTATTTATGATTTTTTCCACCTTTGACATTACATTCCAAAGATTAGCGTCTTTTATTATACTTTTTGGAACATAGTCCGCGTATTTATTTGTTATAAAACACGGTAATTGTCGATACATTTTTAGATGATATACCATCGACAATTTGTCTTCGGATTTTTCTTTGTATATTCTCAAATGATTCTTACCTTTTAAAGGGAGGCCCCACGCATTTGAGGCAAATTTCACCCACGGATATTGTGAGTTCATCAACAGCTCCATTTCTTTTACAGCTTCAGAAGCTTCATCAAACTCCTTGCCAGATGGATATGAGTTATTGCTCTGTGTAAAATTCCTAAAACTATCAAAGGAGCACAAGGTTAAATCAACCGAATTTGCACTGTGAATCCAATCGGCAACGCTATTTCTTTCAGTTACATTTTCCATTGCTGCTTCATCAGTCTGAAATAAAGCCCTTAACCTTTCGTCGATTTTTTGTTGTTTAGCTATTATCTCTCCTTGGATTGCTTTTAAATCTTCAACTGTAGCATCATCAAATTCGATATCATCACTCCTTATACCCAGTAGAGTGGGCGCTGAAACCACTCCAACACTAGAAGCTCCAATGAAGTCGATGATATGACAGTGGTCTTTCGAATGGTGTAACCGTAAACCTCTTCCAATCATTTGAATCAAAAGTGAACGCGATTTTGTGGGCCTACACAGTAGTATACAATCAATATTTGGCATGTCCGTTCCTTCTGTGAATATTCCACAGTTCATGAGTACTTCAGTTTCCCCATTTTTGAATTTTTGAATTATATTATCTCGTTCTATCTGTTTTGTATCCGAGGTGACATAGTCCGTATTAATACCGTTGTCTTTAAATAATTTATGCAAACTTTGTACATGGGCTTTATCAACGCCAAACAGTAATGTTGATTTTAGTGATTTCTCTTGCTTTTTATGAAGGTAAGTTTTCAGAATTACTTCATTAATTTCTTTCGTATTCATTAGAGACGATAACGGTGCCAGCTGGAAGTCATCTGCAGTGCTTTTTACATCTGATAAGTCTGCTTCAATTTTGACTGACGTGAATTTTGCCTCACATAGCCACTTGTCATCGATCATTTCCAGTATTCCCCGGTGGTACACAATTTTATCCATTACCATTGACAAAGCTCTTTTATCTGCTCTTTCGAAAGTCGCACTAAAGCCAATAACAGGGATTTTGGTTTCTGCAGTTGAAGCTTTGAAATGATCTAAGATACTTCTATAAGAATTAGCCACAGAATGATGTGCTTCATCAATGATGATGAGATTCACTGAATTAGTATCATATTTATGGAGTCTTCTAATCAACGTCTGAACAGATGCAACAATCACGTCAGAATCTTCAATATCGCAATCATATTTTCCCATTTCTATGTGAACCTTTAAGTCGGGGAATATTTTTTTAAGAGTGGCCGTCGCTTGTAAGGCCAGCTCCCTCCTGTGAACCAGGATCAACGATTTAAAATTTCCTTGACGTTCTTTAAAATAGTTTTGGCGCAATTGATTGATAAGATTTGAGAATATCACTGTCTTACCACCACCAGTGGCTAATGATACACCAATTCTCTTGGTGCCCTGTCGAATAGAATTCACACATGCATCTATAGCATCTTGTTGGTAATCTCTGAGTACGGGAGCTGAGTAACAACGTTTTATAATTTTGATGCGCTGCAGTATTAATGAAATAGAATATGTCGAGAGTCTAGTGGCTAGTGTTGAGGTCATATTTTATTATACTCATGGCTCCAATAGGCTTCTTCCGTTATGTGAAATAAAACTCTATAGTTTGACATTATGAAAAAGTTGTATATGTAATCTATTCTACCAAAATAAAAAAAAAAAAAATAAATATATATAAAGATGTAAAATATGCTTATACGAAAAAAAATGGATAAAAGTGTTTTAATTAGTGTACAGGTCATAGGTTGCTTTAGCAGTGTTTCCTCTCAGCATGAACCACAGAATAGTTACTATAAGCGCCAGTATTATGGTAGCTGATTGTTTGAAGGAGGTGAAGAAACATTCGTTGGAATCTATATCAACATTCAATACACTAGTAGACTTGATGTCTTTGATTTTTTTTTCAATCTTGGAGGATTGATTGTTTTTGCGGTAAGTCTCCAAGGCCAAATCCAGCACATTATTGTTAAGCTCATACTGAGCAGTATCGATATGATCTTTGTAATGATGATAATGACTTACGGAAAGAGGTTTTGAATCATCAGGAATTACGTTTTGCACATTCGCAAAAAAATCAGTAATCAATACTTCTGACGGATTCCTATCAAACAGATCAGTCCTGACACCCACATGAGAGTGAATCTTTTCGAAGGTGAATGAATCGAAGAGGTCCTGCAAAGTTAACGTGGAATTTTTATCGATTTGTTCTAGGAAATCCAAACAGTAATAGGTGAATCTATCAATAACAGCAACCCCTATTTCTACGTCCGAGTGATGCGAGTACGAGCTTTCATCCATTTCACTAGAGCCTACAGCCAGAATATTTGGAGAATAAAACTTGGAATACATTGTGTTTGCCTGACATGTATCTATCATAAAGAAGATTTCATTGTATCTTTTCTTTTCGTACATTTGCTGGAATGCATCTGCAATATCTTCAGAAGCAATCTCTTCAGCATCTTGGAACTTTAAAAAATCATCGCCACCATGTCCTGTCATATAGATGAATATATTTGAATTTTCATCCGTCAACAACCGTTTAGATTTAGGATGGTCTTCTGTCCATCTATCCGTTAACAGCCTTATAAAGTTTTCCACGGTAACTTCGTAACCTCTGTAGTCAACCTCTACAGAGTCTCCGTAAAGGTCAATAGCGTGATCCTTATTGTTAAAAACACTTCCAGGAAATAGATTCCTTGAATTGCAGGCCACATCATCACTCAGCATCAATATTATTTGTGAATCCGGTATACCTAACCTCTTTACAGTCCTATACATACTAAGGACATTAGCCATGTGCCTGTAATTGAACCAGAACCGCGACGTGGATACTAATACGGCCCAATTATTTGTGTTCGTTGCTATAACTTCGTGTGCAGCATCTGTGTTATTTGCACCTGAAAGGGGTAGTAAGAATATGTATAAAAGCAACAGCGGCAGATGCATCGCTATACGCATTTTGTTCGGCTTTTGCAATTTGCTATGCTTAAATGTGATATATATTTTGTATTTACACCTATGAACTATTCCTTTACGTCTTTGTATGCGTTTTTTCTTATGTTTGGCGTGCTAATGGGAAAAAAATAAAAATACAATATCCGGGTATTTCCGTCGTGTTATAAGTGCTTACATACCTAATTACATCTAGGTACCTGCCACCATACAATTTGTTTATTCTATTTCAGGGTCAAGCTTCTCAAGTAGTAAAGAACTATTTTTTAAGCCGGCGTCCGCTATGGTCATGTTTAATTTATCAATCAAGTCCTCTCTTTGGTGATCATTTAGTGTGAATCTTGAATCGGCAAAACCATCCATTTCTGTCTTGATAACCTCGTAAATAGTACGCACAGTGTCTTCCAGAGCATTGAATCTACGAACTAGTCTGGAGCCATCACCGGTACGAATTTGAATTCTTGTAGTGATCCCTGGTTTATTTGGCGGTTCTGGATGCACCCTGGCTTCAATGGTACTGAATGGATCCGGTTCTTGTACTCGTTTCTGTTCTTCGCCAGTACTCGGCACTTCTTCTTGGTTTGATTTGCTCGAGTTATTATTTAATGACTCTTTAATGGCTAATTCCATTTGTTGCTCTTCGGTCAAAGTTGTTGGATCCACTTTAGGAAGAGGTTCATTAACCGTGGGATTAGGGACCTTTGGATCTAGCGAAAATGAGGCCAAAAACTCGTTGATTTCTGAGATGAATTGCTCCGGAATGGGAACAACCCTATTCCATTGCTTGACACGTTCACCGGTAATTGGATCCAGTATCGCGATATGGGGCAAATCATCCTTATTATTCAAGTGATAGAACTGAAGATAGGGTTGGGCATTACGTGATTCATATTGATACTGTAGGAAAACGAAGTTCTCTTTGATTATAGTTTTTACCGGTCTGGACGACCACAAATCCCTGTTGAGGGCTTGGCATTGGAAGATTCCTGAATCCTGAATGTTAATCATTATCCATTTTTGCTTTGCCCTTGCCTTTTGCTTTGCAGCGTCTAAGTCGAGTTTGGACATGATTGAAAATGGAGGCCTAAATAACAAAGCTAATTTCTGCTCCTTGGAAATGGTTTTAGGCTTTCTCACTAATTTGGTGTACTCCTTGATATTGCCGTCTTCATCAAGTTCGATGACCGGCTCTTCCACATACTCATATTCGTCGTCGTCATTTTCTTCCTCGGAGTCCAAGGAATCTGAAGAGTTGTCATTGATGTATGTATTAGTATTTGTGTCATCCAATCGTTGATTAAAAATGCTTTCAGGTCTTCCTTCGTCAAACATGTCGTTCACCCTATGCAATGGTTCAAATCTTCCGCCAATGCCGCCGTAAGAAATTGGGAATCCTGAAGTTTCAGTAAGTACTTCATGTCTTGCCTCATCAGGTGGCCTGACATAATCTTGGTCAGGCTGTTGTTGTTGGTAAGCTTCCCTTTGTAACCTCTCCGCTAATTGTGCATCGGCATCTGAATCTACAGAGGTGGGCGCCATAGGAGTCGAATTAGACGGAGTAGGTGTGTTGTTACTGCTCAGTAAAGCAGCCCCACCATTTTCGAAAAACAATGATATGGCTGTGTTCAAGTTCCCGTCTGCCATTTCGATGAATTGAGTGGCAATAGCAGCATCATCAGCGCCAGTGATGGCCATAAATTCGTCTACTTTTCCCTCTGACATATAAAAGGTATGTTATTATTGCCACACGTCGTAGTCTATGCGTTTGTAGTGACACTATTGAGCGATCATAGCTAAGATGTCGTTAACAAGTAGTAGAGTTTGCGTGAATGTATGAATATTTCCCTTTTTCCTTAAAAATTCCTTGCATTTTGGTAATCGTGTGTAATGATAAGGGCGTTATTCGACTTATATGAGCATGGGGTATATTATTGAGGTAGTTAATACTAGTCATCGTAAAAGCAGAAGCACGAAACAAGGAGGCAAACCACTAAAAGGATGGCCCCAAATCAAAGATCACGTTCGCTTCTGCAGAGACATCGAGGAAAGCTACTCATTTCATTGACTGGAATAGCTGCTTTATTTACCACAGGGTCGGTGGTAGTGTTTTTCGTGAAGAGATGGTTGTATAAACAGCAGTTACGGATTACTGAGCAACACTTCATCAAAGAACAGATCAAAAGAAGGTTCGAGCAGACACAGGAAGACTCGTTGTACACAATATACGAGCTACTTCCTGTATGGAGAATGGTTTTGAATGAAAACGATTTGAATTTGGACAGCATCGTTACCCAATTAAAGGACCAAAAGAACCAGTTGACTAGAGCAAAGTCTAGTGAAAGCAGAGAAAGTTCGCCGTTAAAAAGTAAAGCTGAGTTGTGGAACGAGTTAGAACTAAAGAGTTTGATCAAGCTGGTGACAGTGACGTACACAGTATCGTCGCTGATTCTTTTAACAAGACTGCAACTAAATATCCTGACAAGAAACGAGTACCTGGACTCCGCAATAAAATTAACCATGCAGCAGGAAAACTGCAACAAACTACAGAATAGGTTCTATAACTGGGTTACATCGTGGTGGAGCGATCCGGAGGACAAAGCGGATGATGCAATGGTAATGGCAGCAAAAAAGTCAAAGAAAGAAGGCCAGGAAGTGTATATTAATGAGCAAGCTTTCCTATCACTATCATGGTGGATTCTTAACAAGGGGTGGTTGAGTTACAATGAAATAATTACAAATCAAATCGAAATTGAATTTGACGGCATACACCCAAGAGATACTCTAACGTTAGAAGAATTTAGTTCTCGTCTCACGAACATATTCCGGAACACGAATTCCCAAATATTCCAGCAAAATAATAATAACCTCACGTCTATTTTGCTTCCTAAAGATTCCAGTGGACAGGAGTTTCTTCTGTCACAGACGCTTGACGCGGATGCTTTAACAAGTTTTCACTCTAACACACTAGTTTTTAATCAATTGGTGAATGAACTGACCCAATGTATCGAAAGCACAGCAACATCCATAGTGTTAGAGTCTCTAATAAATGAATCATTCCATTTCATAATGAACAAGGTCGGCATAAAGACAATAGCCAAGAAAAAACCTGGCCAAGAAGATCAGCAACAGTATCAAATGGCAGTTTTCGCTATGTCGATGAAAGACTGTTGCCAAGAAATGCTTCAAACAACTGCCGGGTCTTCCCATAGCGGCAGCGTGAACGAATACCTGGCCACTCTGGATTCTGTGCAGCCGCTCGATGATCTGAGCGCCAGCGTATACAGCAACTTTGGCGTCTCCAGCTCGTTTTCCTTCAAGCCTTAATCTCTGAATAAGTACTGACACTCACACCAGAATATATATATATATAGCGTAATCTTTAATACAGTAAGTGTGCAATAGGTAACATGACATTACCCTGCAGCGATTTAACGGGCGTCTTGGAGAAAAGAAGAGAAAGGGAAGAAATAGGTTGATATATTGAGGGCAGAGAAAGTGATAGCCCAACGTTGGCAAAGATATAACAGAAAAGACGTTATAAACAATACAGGAATACTAACAAACGTAGCGCAGATATGGTGACTTCTAATGTTGTCCTAGTGAGTGGTGAGGGTGAACGATTCACCGTAGACAAGAAAATCGCGGAGAGATCCCTGCTATTGAAAAACTATCTGAACGATATGCATGACAGCAACCTACAAAACAACTCAGATTCAGAATCAGATTCAGACTCGGAAACGAACCACAAAAGCAAAGACAACAATAACGGTGACGACGACGATGAGGATGACGACGAGATTGTGATGCCCGTGCCCAATGTTCGGTCTTCCGTTTTGCAGAAGGTTATCGAATGGGCCGAGCACCACAGAGACTCTAACTTCCCTGACGAAGATGACGACGATTCCAGAAAGAGTGCTCCCGTGGACTCATGGGACAGAGAATTCCTGAAAGTGGACCAAGAGATGCTATACGAAATTATTCTGGCGGCAAACTACCTCAACATCAAGCCCTTGCTTGACGCTGGCTGCAAGGTGGTTGCTGAAATGATCAGGGGAAGGTCTCCCGAGGAAATTAGAAGAACGTTTAATATCGTCAACGACTTCACTCCAGAGGAGGAGGCTGCCATTAGGCGTGAAAATGAATGGGCTGAAGACCGTTAGCCTACATTTCCTCTGATGACTGTGATCCTTTCTTCCGATGATAATGCGCCATTTCAGAGCAAGATAGGCAAAAATAAGCAAACAAGGCTTGCTGTCATGCAATGTGTACGTTAGTCCACCATAACCAAGCATGTATGAATTATATATGTATACAGTTTACATAAACTTCAAACTACAATAAGATGTGTGGTCCATCGTCGTGTGTAGCGATAGGCGTCTTCTAAAAGCCGCAAAAGTGACAAGAAGAAAAAAGGAAAATTATTGAGTTATAAAAGCTATTGTTTACATGATGAGACGGGATAAATTTAGGACAGATAGCTGTAAACACTCCGTTTTGAATCATATTTGTGAAATATTTGGTCTAAATTTTAAGTCAAGTTTATTTTCTTCGAGCATTTCAACACCAGCTTAACCCTTTGCTTTAAATTATTCATCTAAAATAGGGTATATTGATTGCTAATCACATATAAATATATAGAAGCAGCAGCTGTACAGATATCCCTAACCAATGAGGGATGAAGCTACTCGCAAAAAAAGGTCATTTAGTGATGGTCATTTTTTCAAGAAACTGAAATTGATGTCAAGGAAAAAGCAACCTGTTATGGAAAGAAGTAAGACCACTCGTACAAGGAAGGAATCTACCAATTCCGCAGCAAAATCATCCCTATCATTAAGAAGGGCCAACAATGGCAGAAAGACCATCGCTAAGAGAAGAGTACTGACCGACATAGGCTCTACTAATGAAGGTGTTGCCGGTAACTCTGGTTCAAACTCCCCTGCTCAATATTCTCATACTCCTCATTTTAGTGATTCTATCCCACCACTGCCTTTAGAGCTACCAGATATCGTCTCAATAAGGAGTAGTAGAAGTCATATTAGTAATAAGAGTAATAAGAACAAACATGGTATAGACTTGACTTTCATACCTCGAAGATCGCTACAAAATTCTAAGGCTGGCTTGAAGAAACCGAATACTTCTCCACAAGGTTATTTTAATATTCCAGTGACTATAGATAGAGCAAGTGAGAAAGTCAAACATACTGATACTAAAAATACATTCAATTCTTCGTCTTCTGAGAATGAACGACCAGTTTTGAGCATCTTACAGAAGGATGACTCTCAAAGTTCTTCGCACCCAGCTATCGATTCAATGTCAGCACCCAATAATATTAACAACAATAACGACATTGAGAATTCTTCAAACAGTCTATTTGATACTATTCTATCAATTGCTCATAGTGCCATATCTCATGTCCCTAAAATTTCAGCCTTAAATACTGAGATACAACGTGAATTTTCGCATTCAGGTGAAAGTCATACAGGTTCAACTCGCCATCCTTATTTCCATATCCACCACGCGCAGCAGCAACATCCCTTGTCACAGCAACAAGGGCCCTTACCTGTTTCCGAAAATGCTAACCAAAATCCCAATGACACAGTGCTCATTCATTCCCCCTCCGCTAACACAGCCCACCGCAGTTCATCATTTTTGCGTCATTTAGATTATTTACTATCCCCCACTTCTGGTCCAGCCTCTGATAAACATACTCAAGTAGAGGAAGGGGATGACGAGGAAGAGTTATCGCCTCTTTCCAAAGCATTTCTTTCACCATCAACTCAACTGGTACCTACAAATACATCGACTACGCCCCTTTCAGGTTCTTTGACACCTAACAATAGAAACGTAAATGCAAACTCTAACTCTGAAACCGAGAACGACAATGATAGGGATGATAGATCAAATGTTGGCAAAGTGAAATTTCAGCCCTTGAAAGTACACGAGCCTGCAATCTCAACCTTTGGTAAAGGCAACTTAACTTTAGAGGCAGTGGCAGGATCCTCTGATATTGATAATACAACTATTGATCTGGACGAGAATAATACCAATAATAATCCAAATGCAAGTTCAACAAACTTGAGTCATATTAGCAAAAGTAACGTAAACAATAATCTCGGTCCAAAAGAATTAAACACAAGTTATCGTAATAGTAGCTATATCGACATGGCAAGGTTTGAAAATTCACAATCGAACCTTTCTAGCCATAGGGCAAGAAGTAAGACACTGCCCGCGAACAAAGCATTAGAGAATGCCGTTGGTGATGAAGGTAATAGTAAAAGAAATTCAAGATATTCTTCTTATTCAAACGATATGGCCTTTGATGATGCCGACGAAAGAAAATTCAGAAGTATGTCCAAAAAATTCTTAAACAGGAGATCTTTTTCACCTTCGAACTTAGGCAATAAAGTGATCCCTGGAATTAATTTAAGAAATTCATTCAACAAAAATAGGAATAGTAGTTCTGATTTCTTTAGTACAAATCAGGGACAGCAAATGCCAAGAACAAGTACTGCGGGCTCAGGTAATATCCATGCAATAATGGGTTTGGATTCTGGCAATGATGATTTCAAGTTAGAAGGTATTGAATATGCTTCAGAAAAGAAAAACAGCGAATTTCATACCCTTTTCAAGGACTGCGATATTAATCCTAACGAAAAGTTAATTGTCGATCATAGTTGTGCACTATCTCGTGATATTCTTTTACAAGGAAGGATGTATATATCTGATGCACACATTGGATTTTTCTCAAACATTTTGGGATGGGTCAGTACAGTTTTCATTCCGTTTAAGGAAATCGTTCAGATTGAGAAAAAGACTACCGCCGGAATTTTCCCCAATGGTATTGTAATTGATACGTTGCATACAAAGTACATCTTCGCCTCTTTTATGTCAAGGGATGCTACCTTTGATTTAATTACAGATGTATGGAATCAGATCATCTTAGGTAAAAAATATAGGAATGGCTTCGGTAATAATGACGACGGTACGATAAGCGATTCGAGCAGTGCATTTTTTGATGATTCCGATGACAATGACGACGATGGAGACCTGGATGACGATGACCCTGATATTAATAGCACAGATATGACATCTAGTGACGATATTGATGCTGATGTTTTCAATGAATCAAATGATCTTGGTAAAAACCAAAAATCTACGAACTACTTATTGGGTCCCAATAAACACTCTCCAACCACTGCTGATTTCAAACCTTCCAATAATGATCATTTGGTTATTGAAGCAAATATTAATGCACCATTAGGAAAAGTAGTAAATCTTTTATACGGTGAAGACGTCTCTTACTATGAAAGGATCCTTAAAGCTCAGAAAAATTTTGAAATATCGCCAATCCCTAACAATTTCCTCACAAAGAAAATTCGTGACTATGCATATACGAAACCGTTATCAGGCAGCATTGGTCCAAGTAAAACAAAATGTTTGATCACAGATACTTTAGAGCATTATGATTTGGAAGACTATGTTAAAGTGCTCAGTATTACCAAGAACCCGGATGTTCCTTCAGGGAATATCTTTTCAGTGAAAACTGTTTTCCTTTTCTCTTGGGATAAAAACAACTCCACCAAATTAACAGTTTACAATTCTGTTGATTGGACTGGTAAAAGTTGGATCAAAAGTATGATTGAAAAGGGAACATTTGATGGTGTTGCGGACACCACAAAGATAATGATATCTGAAATTAAGAAAATCTTAAGTGATGAAGACTCAAACATAAACTCAAAGCATCAAGCCAGCAATAATGAATCAGAAGAAGAAATTATTAATCTGCCAACTATTGGACCTCCAGTTCATGATCCGACGGAACCTGATTTTCAAAAAGGAAAAGACGATACAGTTATCGATGAAAAAATTAATATACCAGTTCCTTTAGGAACAGTGTTTTCACTATTGTATGGTGATGACACATCATATATTAAGAAAATCATCGAAAACCAGAATAACTTTAATGTTTGTGATATTCCAAAGTTTGTGAATAACGCAAGAGAGATCACCTATACCAAAAAATTGAACAAGTCATTCGGTCCGAAGCAAACTAAATGTATAGTCACAGAGACCATCGAGCATATGGATTTGAACAGTTTTTTTATGGTAAAACAAATAGTCAGATCTCCGGATGTTCCTTACGGTAGTTCATTTTCAGTACATACGAGATTTTTCTATTCCTGGGGTGATCACAACACAACGAACATGAAAGTTGTCACCAATGTTGTCTGGACAGGTAAATCAATGCTGAAAGGAACCATTGAGAAAGGTTCAATTGATGGACAAAGAAGTTCAACAAAGCAACTCGTAGATGATCTCAAAAAAATAATTTCTAATGCTAGTTCAACGAAGAAAAAATCGAGGAGAAGAGGAAAGACGGTAAATAAAAGGAAATCATCACCATCCACTATCAAGAATGAGAAGAATGAAGAAAACTTCGAAGATACAAGTACCAAAAATTCATTTTTTTCCGCTTTCTCAATGTTACAACAAGTAAACATAACATCCGTTCAAGGAATTATGACAATTATCTCTTTTTTTATTTGCTTGATTTTCTTCTTTAGATTATTATTCCATTCTAAGAATACTTCGAACATCCAGATTATTACTCCAGGAACAATCTTAATTAATGGAAATGAATATAATTACGTTCCTAATTTTAAAACACTCTATCATGTTTACGAAGATAATATTATAAAAGATGCCCGCCGTAAAGACTCGAATAAAAATAACATAGTCACCGATACGGAGGGTCTCATATGGGACTGGTTGATAGATCGTGGAAATGGAACCGTTCAAAATAGTGTCTTGTCCAATCATATTAAGGAGAGTAATAACAAGAAGGTTAAGCTCGTAAATGGAGTTAGTGATCATAAAATACAGCAGCTAGTTGAATCTATAAAAATCACCGAATTGCAGCTGCAAGAAATGAAAGAATTATTGGCCCAAACGGATAACACGTCGGCTACTAACCAATTACTTTGATAAAATAACATTTTTCGTTCTAATATAGTCAAGTAGGAAAATTCTACTCGACTTTATTTTGTTCTTTTGATCTTATTTCTTTTACTTTAATTATATATAGGATATTTTCTTAGGATAATTGTAATAAAATGCATTAATAGTTTTATATGTCCATTTCTGGTGCATTACTGGACATAATTTCAGTTCCTTTCACCAAAGAATTTATAGCCTTGGAATATTTCCATAATTTGTCCCACCGGGTAATGTGCGTAATGCAATAACATATAGCATCTATATCTGGTAAGCGTAGAAGAATTAACAAACCTAAGAATAAAATACAAATATGTTTACAACCAAAAAATCAACTTAAATAGATGAAGAGCTCGCATATCAATTTTAACAGACCTCGCTGAAAGACTCTGAATCCTTATCTTCTTCATCTATGGACATTGCATCTGATTTCTCGTCAGGTAAAACAAAACTTACATTTTTTGCTACAGTTGACGTGTCTTGAATACTCATGTTTTCCAGGTTTTTGGATGTGTCAATTTGCTCCGCTTCTGATCTCGTTCTTTTCCTTGAGTTACTTTGCTCTGTTGTATTGTCAACTGCCGAAATATTAACAGTTGTTTTAGTCAATTCTGTGTTATTTCCATCAGTTATATCAGCAGCGTGTTCTATGGTGTCATTTGAAGATTTATTGAATGAATTCCCCAAAATAGACGAGTATTGGTCATTCGCAGTGTTGTTCTCATCTTTTGTCTGAGTTTCTGACCTTTCATTGATCTCTTCAATCAGCGAATTCAAATTATTCCTTAGCTTGTCCAGAGCATTTTTGCTAACATTGTCTAAATTATCATTTTCTGCAATATCGTCAGAATACTCAAGAAGTTCTTTCAAAGTAGAATAATCTTGTTCAGAAGAAAGAAATATAGCGTTTATATTAGTGATGATCATCTTCTTTATTTCTTTCTTCTCAATTTGAGCGTATATTTTGAGCACATCGATCAAGAATGTAAGCTGCACTGTATCTTTTTTTGTTGAACCTGTCTGGTTAACTAAGTTACGTGGATCAGTCCAAAATAGCAACTGTTGAAATATTATGTTAGGCTTTAGCATAGCTTCACGGTCTACCTCAGGTATTACAGAGCTCTGTAAATCGTCCCAAAGAACACATAGTCTTAAGAGTATGTCCGCAGCCGTCCTAGACATACGTTGTTGATGAGCAGGATGTGAAAAACAATAGACTGGAATGCAGAAGGCAAATGCCTGTACCAGCGCTTCGTTTGAGGAATTTATCGGCGAAAAATATGACAAAACCAACGTTTCAAACAAATCATCATCAGTGAACACGTCTGCCAAAAATAGTTTGCATAAACCCTCCGCTGCTATCACCTGACATTCCGGTAAACCGTTATTCTTTAAAACCTTGTAAAATATTTTGTGCAACGAGATTGAGTCAACTTTGCCTTCTCCGTCTACCACAGTGTTCCCATGTACGGAAAAAATATCTACAATGACTTGTAACGCAATATACTTTAATGATGCATTACCTTTCGAAACGCACATACCTAAGATGTACATGTTATCAATAGCCAACTTCACATCCAAGAGACAACATAAACCAAGGTTCTTGACACCAAGCTCCCTAATATTTGGCGCGGTATTTCTAACCGCTGGTGTGATCAAAGTGTCCATCAACGACGCAATTAAAATGTTTTCTGTTAACGGTGTGTTAACTAGTTCTAGCATATATGATGACCTTGTAAGACAGAGAACAATTGTTGCTGAGGACGCTTCCTTTTCGGGTGGGAGATTATTTATTATGTCACTCTCAGATACGTTGCCGTTTCCCTGCACTAAGTTTTCTACAGCAGAATGGAAGGATGAAATATTGTCGTCTTCTTCATCCTCGTTAACTTCGTCATTATGTGTGCCGTTTTCGTCCTCTTCATCGACGGAAGTCTCATTTCTGCGATTAATCTTCTTGCTTTTTATTTTCTCTTCTTGTTCTTGTTTTTCAATATCGTCGTCTCTAATATCATTAATGATTTCTATTGCCATTGTTACAAAATCTTTTTCATTTATGGACAGACTTTTCATTACACGAATACCAATTTTAATAAGAGGTTCGGAGAGTGTAGTTAAGGCCAGCATATTTCGTACCACTGTAAGCATCGATCTCCTTCCAACCTCATCGCTATAATCATACCTTTCGGCGGCAATCGATAGTTGCTCAATAATAAACTCTAAAGTGTTATAATCAAAATGCGACTGAGAGTCATTAGAAATGTCGTTGTGATGATATCTGAGAAGAATATAATGGTTTAAATGCTCGGATAATTTTGAGGCTTCTGGAAAGTTTTCTTCCAGCATTTCTGTTATATTATTATCCAAACAGTACAAATAAATAGCCCGAAAGAGGAAGGCAATTTCTACGGTAAAGTCTTTCCAAATACTTTCAGGAAATTTGATTTTAGATAATATATCTGGCCTTGATTGAAAAAGTGCTTCTATAGCCTTAACACACACTGAGGATCTTGAGACATCCAATTTTTCTAGTAATTCTATCAAATCGCCATCCAGAGCATTTAACCAATCATGAGCAATGAGTCTCTTACACGCATTTCTCACTGATAATTCCCTATCTTCTAAACCCCACTCAATCAATTGATCAAAAATATGCGGCTCAATATCATCGAAACACTTTCTTCCCATTGATTTCAAAATTCTCGAATACACGAGCCTTCTATTAACGATGTTTACATCTCTAGCCCTCTCCAAGATATACGGTCTAGTATTATTATCATTGATCAAATTCAGCATTGCAGCCCTCCGTACTTCAGCTGACGGATCGTTCTGGATAGAAGCAACTAGAGTTCTCGTAGCTTCAAAATTTTCTTCATTATCAGAAAGCTCAGTTAAATGTTCAGTTTGCTCTTCATCCTGAAATTTAGTTAAACAAAACACAGCCTGTATCCTAACCGTTGGTTCTCTATCATAAATCCTCTTATTTAAAGACAATATTAATAAATTGAAAAGTGATTCATCGATTTCCCCTATATTATCCATTATAACGGCTAATAACTGTAAAACTCTAAATCTGACGTTCTTGTCAGGGCTTTCCACACCACGCAAAACATGTCTTATGAACTGATCGACGAACCTTGAGAATATCCCTTCTTCATCATTCGTGAGCTTATAGTTTTGTTTTTTGGCCAATATCAACTCCCTTTCTAAAGAAGCTATAAATGCAGCTACTAACTTTACTATCCTGTCTCCGATAATCTCATTCTTTTTCAGAGGAAGGATCTTAGTAACTAATTTATCGAACCAAAAGTTAAAAGCATCTTCATAGCCTTGCTCAACAGCCTTTGACTGAATTTTCTTCAAAACTGCTATATGCTTCCTGTGTCCTGCATAAGAACCCTGTGCCTTTTGAAATACTTCAGCAACTGAGTTAAAGATTTTCGTATTAATGTCAATACCATCAGGATCTTGCATGATGGGCGCGGCCTGTTAACTTCTTTGTCTTATCCAAGGCTGTAGGCATTACTGAAGTGTTTTTGTTTGATCTTCAAAGAGCTAAAAAGGTAAACAAACACGAAGGCTCTACCCTTTCATATGCGGTGCACGGATTTTAAAAGTCGCAATAACTCAAGAATACGATAGATGCAATAAATCAGAGGTAAAGTGCTTTAGGCTAATACTATGAGCAATTCAGCATAACCTGCATTATCTCCTTGTTTTCCTTTGTATCCCCCATGATTTTTTTTTCTTGTTATTCCTCTTGATACCATATTAGGCAGGATTTTTTTCAAAAAACCAAATGAAAAATTTTCAGACTGACAAGAAAAAAGCTACGAATGAGCTCATCGCTACTTTCAGTTTTAAAAGAAAAGTCAAGAAGCCTGAAAATACGAAACAAACCGGTGAAGATGACCAGTCAGGAAAGGATGATAGTGCATAGATGCAGATTTGTGGATTTCACTCCTGCCACAATCACATCTCTAGCATTTTCACATAAATCAAATATAAATAAGCTAACTCCGTCCGATTTGAGATTAGCTATTGGTAGATCTAATGGTAACATAGAAATCTGGAATCCTAGAAACAATTGGTTTCAGGAAATGGTTATCGAAGGTGGCAAAGACAGATCAATTGAAGGCCTTTGCTGGAGCAACGTTAACGGCGAGTCTCTAAGGCTATTTTCTATTGGCGGCTCGACTGTGGTAACAGAATGGGATTTAGCAACAGGTTTACCATTAAGAAACTATGATTGCAATTCAGGTGTGATATGGTCTATTTCCATCAACGATTCACAAGACAAGCTGTCTGTGGGTTGCGATAATGGGACGGTGGTCCTCATAGATATCTCTGGCGGGCCTGGTGTCTTGGAACACGATACTATTTTGATGAGACAAGAAGCCAGAGTATTGACTTTGGCTTGGAAAAAGGATGACTTCGTGATTGGTGGTTGTTCTGATGGTAGAATAAGGATTTGGTCTGCACAAAAAAATGACGAAAACATGGGTCGTCTATTACACACTATGAAGGTCGACAAGGCCAAAAAAGAATCAACTCTAGTTTGGTCAGTTATATATTTACCAAGAACTGATCAGATTGCCTCTGGTGATTCTACAGGCTCCATTAAATTCTGGGATTTCCAGTTTGCCACGCTAAACCAGTCATTTAAGGCGCACGATGCAGACGTACTGTGTCTAACTACCGATACTGATAATAATTATGTTTTTAGTGCTGGTGTGGACAGAAAAATCTTTCAATTTTCTCAAAACACTAACAAATCTCAAAAGAACAACAGATGGGTAAATTCTTCTAATAGGTTGCTTCATGGAAACGACATTAGAGCAATATGTGCATACCAATCTAAAGGTGCAGATTTTCTAGTTTCAGGAGGTGTTGAAAAAACACTAGTCATCAACTCACTTACTTCTTTTTCTAATGGAAACTACAGGAAGATGCCAACTGTCGAACCTTATTCAAAGAATGTTTTAGTTAACAAAGAGCAACGCCTTGTTGTTTCATGGAGCGAATCTACTGTTAAGATATGGACAATGGGAACCGATTCTAGTACAGAACAGAATTATAAGCTAGTTTGCAAGTTAACTTTAAAAGATGACCAGAATATCTCAACTTGTTCTTTATCACCTGATGGACAAGTTTTAGTCGTAGGGAGGCCCTCTACCACTAAAGTTTTTCATTTACAGCCCGTAGGTAATAAATTGAAAGTGACTAAACTAGATAATGACCTATTATTGAGAACTTCCACAAAATTAGTCAAGTTCATCGATAATTCCAAAATTGTCATATGCTCTTGCGAAGATGATGTATTTATTGTGGATCTAGAATCTGAAGAAGATGAAAAACCGCAAGAAGTTGAACTTTTGGAGGTTACTTCAACTAAGAGCAGTATCAAAGTTCCCTATATTAACAGGATCAACCATTTGGAAGTAGACCAGAACATTGCAGTAATTTCTCGTGGCTGTGGAGTCGTAGACATATTAGACTTAAAAGCAAGGATTTCTAAACCACTTGCTCGTTTGAATAATTTCATCACCGCTGTTCATATCAATACTTCTAGAAAATCTGTAGTAGTAATTACTGCAGACAATAAGATTTATGAATTCAATATGAATTTGAATTCGGAAGCCGAGAATGAAGATAGCGAAAGCGTATTAACTCAATGGTCAAAAAACAATACGGATAACTTACCAAAAGAATGGAAGACATTAAAAGAGAACTGTGTAGGGATATTTTCAGACATAGAAAATAGTAGCAGATTATGGTTTTGGGGGGCTACTTGGATATCAAGAATAGACTTTGATGTTGACTTCCCTATAAATAAGAGAAGAAAACAGAAAAAACGTACACACGAAGGGCTAACTATCACAGATGAAAGTAATTTCATGAACGACGAGGAAGATGACGAAGATGACGATATTGATATGGAAATCAGCGAAAACTTGAATGTATTATTAAACCAAGGAAACAAAATAAAGTCCACAGATGTACAAAGAAACGAAGAAAGCTCCGGTCACTTCTTCTTTACTGATAAATATAAACCTTTACTGTTTGTTGACTTAATTTCTAGTAATGAATTGGCAATAATTGAAAGAAATCCATTAACTTTTCACTCCAAACAAAAGGCGTTTATTCAACCAAAGTTAGTGTTTTGATTAATTTAAGTCAACATACCGAAGAATAGAGAGATGCTATTAAAAGGCTATCATACTCTAAGGGCATTTTTCAGTTACAAAAAACTCTAATGGCGTTAGTACTTTATAGAAACTCGCTAATGTAAAATAGCCAAGCACATACGCAGACATATATATGTAGTAATCACGTATGCAGACATTAAATGTGAGCCATTTATTGGTATAAATGTATTCCTGAATTACAAAAGTACTGGCGATGGAATCACTCTGGCTATCACTGTTATTTCCAGGCAGGGTAATACTTTGGGAAAACAATAGAATAATGAAAACATATGATCAGTAGCTAAATTGACCGACCTAAAGAGCAAAGCCGGATCTCATGGTTTTTAAAGGGATATCACCGAATTTCCTGGCGACTTATCTATTATGGATCTTGAAAATGTTTCATGTCCCATTTGTCTAAGGAAGTTTGATAACTTACAAGCACTAAATGCACATTTAGATGTTGAGCATGGGTTTAACGATAATGAAGATTCACTCGGTTCCAATGACAGTCGTTTAGTCAATGGTAAACAAAAAAAGGCCAAATCTGTTGATAGCAGTGCGCAAAAGTTGAAAAGAAGCCATTGGGAAAAATTCAAAAAAGGGAAGAGCTGCTGTCACACATGTGGAAGGACTTTGAATAACGATATTGGCGCCACTAATTGTAGGAAATGTGGTAAACTGTATTGCAGAAGGCATCTTCCTAATATGATTAAACTTAATCTTTCCGCACAGTATGACCCCAGAAACGGGAAATGGTACAATTGCTGCCATGATTGTTTCGTCACAAAACCTGGCTATAACGATTATGGCGAAGTAATAGATTTAACACCAGAATTCTTTAAGGTACGAAATATAAAAAGGGAGGACAAAAACTTAAGGCTATTACAATTAGAAAATCGGTTTGTCCGTCTAGTTGATGGTCTGATTACACTCTATAACACATATTCTAGATCCATTATTCATAATTTGAAGATGAATAGTGAAATGTCCAAGTTAGAACGTACAGTTACTCCATGGAGAGATGATAGAAGTGTACTCTTTTGTAACATATGTTCCGAACCATTTGGGCTATTACTAAGGAAGCATCACTGCAGATTATGTGGTATGGTTGTTTGTGATGATGCAAACAGGAACTGCTCAAACGAAATAAGCATAGGTTATTTAATGTCTGCAGCGTCAGATCTACCATTCGAATACAATATACAGAAGGATGATTTACTTCATATTCCTATATCCATAAGATTGTGCTCGCACTGTATCGATATGCTATTTATTGGCAGGAAATTTAACAAGGACATTAGAATGCCGCTAAGTGGAATATTTGCTAAATATGATAGCATGCAAAATATATCCAAAGTAATTGATAGTCTCCTGCCCATTTTTGATGACTCATTGAATAGCCTGAAGGTGGAGACTGTCAAGGATTCTGAAAATACACTTGATCCAAAGAATCTGAATGATCTCGCTCGATTAAGACATAAATTACTCAATTCTTTTAACTTGTATAATACACTAACAAGACAGCTCTTAAGTGTAGAACCTCAAAGTCATCTAGAGAGACAACTTCAAAATTCGATCAAGATAGCTTCCGCTGCATACATAAACGAAAAAATCCTACCGTTGAAGTCGCTTCCGGCAATTTTGAACCCAGAGGGCCATAAAACGAATGAAGATGGGCAAAAAGCTGAACCAGAGGTAAAGAAATTATCGCAACTAATGATCGAAAACTTGACCATAAAAGAAGTGAAAGAGCTGAGAGAAGAATTGATGGTCCTAAAGGAACAAAGCTACCTTATTGAGTCCACAATTCAGGACTATAAGAAGCAGCGTAGATTGGAGGAGATCGTCACACTTAATAAGAACTTAGAAGAATTGCACTCAAGAATACATACCGTTCAATCGAAGCTGGGTGACCATGGGTTTAATTAAGACATATCTTTATTATTCGATCATTCGCGGAATCTCCACGCTAATTGGTCCGCGGAGCCAATCAGATCTATTTAAGGGTATAAATTTTTCTTTAGTTTTTTTGACTTTTCACACAGAAATTTTAGATAAAAGGAAGTATTATATCGGAACATAACGTATATAGGAACTAGCTGAGTGAGTTAAAGGATGTCGACAGTTAATGTTTTGAGATACTCTGCGTTGGGTTTGGGGCTATTTTTTGGTTTTAGAAATGATATGATTTTGAAGTGTAATGCTAAGAAGAAAGAGGAGCAGGCACAGTACGAGGAGAAATTGAAGCTGGTAGAGGAGGCAAAGAAGGAATACGCCAAGCTACACCCTGTAGTAACTCCTAAAGATGTGCCTGCGAACGCCTCATTTAATTTGGAAGATCCTAATATAGATTTTGAAAGAGTTATTCTTAACGCCGTTGAATCCCTGAAGGAAGCTTCAACATAAATAGAAGCTTCAACATAAATAGGATACTAAAAATGCACATTAGCTCGCACTGAATGACGAAGTTATGATGGATTCTCGTTCGCTAGATGTTCCATATTTTTTTCTTCATTCGTTAGTGCACAAACAATAAGGAAAAAATGAAATGTATATATTCTAGAACATACTAATATCATACGTATCGTATTGTAAACAAAATTCACATTCCAAAAATTTTTCAGATTCTTACTTTATATTATTTGCATCAAGCTTTATTAACAATGACACGTTATTTTATATGTACAGGATACTATAATGTCATACTATTTAGGATCACCTTCTAACTCTGCTAAAAACCCTTCCAGGTGGTAGGCCATATTTTTCTCTGACGGCGGCGACTTTGGCATCCCATTCGCTTCTCCAGATATGTGCCCCAATAGCGGTTAGATTGTATTTCTTCGTAAATTGCCTGATATCAAAATCATCTCTACTTAGTTCCTTTCGGTCAATCTCTAACATGTTAGGACCTTGCTTATCCTCGATTAAGGGTTGTCTGAATACCCAAACAACGAATCTCTGTTTTCCAGCATTCTTTTCAGGTACCGGAGGTAAGTAGTCAGCGATAATATTAGAACTGTGGAACTTTCTTGGATCTATTAAATTGTCATTATAAGTCAAATTAATATTCACCAATCCGTAACACAAAGCCGTTTTAAATGAGTCATTACTCAAATCTGGAACATCAGGATTGACTATCAGTACCGTATACAATTGTTTTTTAACGTTCACAAGTTCATATTCTTGAATTTTGAAAATGGGACGCATGGATGTGACATTGGACGATAGAAATTCACCAGGTTCGATCCACTTATTTACACCAGTAGAGAAGGGAAATTTGATATTCACTTCTGCCCGTGGAACCAGAGTTGGAAGAGTATCAGGAATGGCAGCCAACGTTTCTAACCTTTGCATCAATAACATCTGGCCGTACGATTCCCAATGTTGTTTCCCCAAATGTCTGTATACTGGCACATCATAATCTATTATATCCTTAACATTGTTCAACTTGTTATTAAACTGAAAATTGTATTGTACCTCAGGATTATTGATCTCTGCTTTTATGAGAAGTGCATCCTTCTTCAAGGGATTTTTAGTCTTATTGGCCAACTCATAAAACTTACTGGATCTTTGCTCAAGAAAATCATAACTCATCCTGAAAATCTCATCAATGTGTTCTGGAGGTGAATATTTGATACGGTTACTTCTTCTGCTGATAGATGGTGGGTCTAGAGAAGCTTTCTTCTGGAAAAGGTAATTTTTCACTTTTGAAGATTGGATAGAAAGTGAACTAGGCCTTGTGGTAAAGTCCGACCAAATATGCGAAGTAGCATTAGGTTTTTGGAGGATTTTAGTGGTATGAATAGATCTTCGTAACATAGTTCGGCAGTGACCTTGATTTCTGTAAAGATCTCTGAATAAGCTTTTTGCTGTAGTCTGATATTGTATTGGATACTGTTGTCTTATCCCAGACCTTCCGGCTTCCGGTTTAGCCCGGAAAATTTGAAAAGACTGCGACAGTAAATCCCAAACACATAAGAAAATAAAAAAAGGAATACATAAACAAAAATGGATATATAAAGGCTAATTTTTTTTGTTTATCAAATATTCCTTATTTTTTAACTTTCTTAAAAATATTTAAACACCAGATTTCGAAAAAAGTAATATTTATTCTTTAAAAATGCGGTGACCAGCGGGCGATGATAATCAAATATTTAAAAATGATATAATGATAAAACTTGAATTATTTTTATAGGAAAAGTGGAACCAAAAGATTTCTAATGCACTGATATCATGAGCAGTTAATGAAAAATTATTAATATTATTTTTTTTATATTTTTATTCAAAAATAACATTCAAAATTTAATTTTAATAAACTCATTTAAAAAAAACCTCTAAAAACATGAAGATAGAACTATAATAACGGCTTCAGTATTCAAGACAAAGCCATGTGCAGGTGAAACGATAGAAAAGTGACATAGCCGAGACAATCTAAATGAATTCCTGTACTCATCTCAGACTAGCATTAACAGGGACTTGCATAATTATATCTCTATCTCTGTGTCTATGTATCTATATATATATATCGACACAAATGCAAAAAATTACAAAATTTTCACCCACCATAGACGCCAGTGAAAACATGTTTAATTTCTTCCAACGTGTAGTTACCTGCCAAACACAATTGTAACAAGATTCTGCTCTTTTCAGGGCTTAGATAACCAGAGGCGATGAGATTATCCTCCTTTGAACCTTTCTTTGGTACGTTGGCAATAGGCACCATACCATCCATCGATCTCTTGGAATATACGATCGGCAAACTCAATTTCATGCAGGTTTCATTGACCTCCTCCGGCAATGAACCAGCACCCATGGTAGCAAGAACAATACCATCGTACTTATCTGCCACTAAGTTGACTATAGCTGGCGGAAAGGCTTGGTGAGCATATAAAATGCAAACCTCTGGTAATTTAAAATGCTTACCGTCCACTCTCAGTTTGAATTTGTGGCAACCTTGCGGTTTCACAGGAGGATAATAGTAGTGAATTTCATTGTTGACAAAATTTCCTAAATAGCCTTGTCTAACATTAAAAGAATCCAAACTGTTTGCATTCGTCTTAGTAATGTAGTAACCAGAGGAAATTTGGTCATTCAAGGAAACAAGAACACCTCTTCCTCTAGATTTTGGATTTGAAGCAATGCAAATTGCTTGGTAAAGGTTCATAGGGCCATCAGCAGAAACGCTGGTTGAAGGACGCATCGAACCAACAAAAACAATAGGAACGTCGCCAGCATCAATAGTACTTTCAATAAAGAATGCAGTTTCAGATAGCGTATCAGTCCCATGGGTAATAACTATACCGTCAAAAGCCTGCAACGATTCTGAGACGCCCTTATAAATTTTATAAAGAATATCCTCGTTTATGTCTTTAGAATCCACGTTGCATAGTTGCTCATATTCAATGTCACAGACCTTGGATATATCTGGAATGGCATCCAATAGATCTTGGATGGTCAGGTCAACATGATAGCCGGCAGTTTGAGAGGAGTCTATAGCTTTCGATGCAATAGTACCACCGGTACCCAAGATTTTGATTCTTGGTAAGCTACGTTGTTGGCAAGCGATGCCGCTGCCATTCACAGCGGCATTTTGAGACTTTAGAATCTCTGGAATAGTCTCTGGACAGTTGCTTTGCACAACAAACTGAGAATTTTCAACATCTGGGCAGATGGTAGTGATTTCAACTGAATCGCTTTTCATGATACCCTTCCAAAAGTGCGATGAGAGTCCTGTTATCCTTCACTGTCTTCAAACACATTTCTTCAACAAAGTCATCGTCATCATCTTTTTTTTTTTTTTCATCGAGTATTTTTTCACACGAACGGCACAAGTAGCCTTCAACTGTAATAAACAAAAGCAGATAGGGAGGAAAAGAAGTGAGTTTAGGAGAAGAAAGCATAACATGGAGAACCCTCACGAACAAGTGCAGGCTAACATACTTTCGCGAATAATTGGTAATGTCAAAAGGCTCAATGAGAGCGTGGCAATTCTTAACCAGGAGCTTGTGACCATTAATAATCGGAACAAAAATCTAGAAATCATGGGCGCAATTTGTGATAACTACCATAGTAGCGTCCAATTCAACCTGGAAGCGACCAATAACAAGAAGCCACCTCTTTAATTCACCAATTTTCTATATACGCATACTCATATACACATATATATATATGCTATACCGTTTCTAATATATTCATTTAAGATCACTGTTTCCTGCGAAAAGGAGAAAAAAATAACAGCACATCGCTTAACCTATTCCTGTGCTTCTGGAAAGGACGCAGCCTGCAAGAAGCAGTCAACATCAATGTCAGATCCATTTGCACATTTACTGACTTCTTTGAAGAATAAGGACTCTGCATCTGCATCCAAGGAAACAACTCCTCAGAGCAGCAATTCGCCTTCCATTACTGGTTCCGCTGTTGCAGATGTTGCAAGGACGGATAAAAGCCCCAATGATAGTCTGCATTCAATTTCAGCTCCTCCGCTGATACCGTCACCGAAGGTAGATTTTTCTGCACCTCCTTTGGTCCCAACTAATAGCACCACTAAATCTAATACTGCCAACAACACACCTCCCTCGGCTCTTGCCAATACCGATGATGACTTCAATCAACTATTTGGTATGGGCACAGTAACTACAACGGATACGATCCAAAAACCGGATGAGGATTACTATGGAAGCAAGGAAGACCACCTTTACAATGGTGATGACGCCTTAGTTGATGAAGTTAAGGATATGGAAATAGCAAGATTGATGTCTCTAGGTTTATCAATTGAAGAAGCCACTGAGTTTTACGAAAATGACGTAACTTATGAAAGATATTTGGAGATTTTAAAGTCAAAGCAAAAGGAGCGCAACGATCTAGCTATAAGAAAGAAAGAAAGTGGTATAAAAATGGAAAAGTCAGGATTATCCAACATTGTTGGTACAGATAGCAATAATTTATTCAGCATGGCCACTAATTTTTTCAATAAGGGTAAGAAACTGGTAGACCAATGGACCTCCTTCCCACCTGAGGCAAATGATAGACTGAATAATTACTCAAAAACTCATGATAAGGTTGAGGATTATGATTTGCCTCAAGTAAACGACTCACCCAATAGAATTTTGTTTGAAGATAATGAAGTCGTAGAGAACTTACCACCTGCCGATAATCCGGATCAAGATCTTTTAACTGATTTCGAAACAAAGATTGATATAACAAAGAGGACAGCGCCTGATGTCTCCCACTCCTCCTCACCGACTTCTGGTATACTAATTGAAGAAAGTTCGCGAAGAAATGAGCCTCTGATAGAGGATAGTCTTCTCGACTTTTCAGAAGAAAATCTCACCAATAGTAAAAGCAATGAAGATAGCACCCTCTTCAATGAAAACAGCAACACTGACTCTACAATACCCATCTCAGATATTGAATTATCGGGGTATAACGAATTTAAGGCGAAAGGTACTAGTTTGTTCAAGAACGGGGATTATATTAACTCATTACAAGAATATGAAAAGTCTTTAAATACATTGCCTTTAAATCATCCATTGAGGATCATTGCATTATCAAACATTATTGCCTCGCAACTGAAAATCGGTGAGTACTCTAAGTCCATAGAAAACTCCAGCATGGCTTTGGAATTATTCCCATCAAGCAAAGCTAAGTGGAAGAATAAAATCTCAAATAGTGACCCTGAAAGATCATTTAACGACATCTGGCCAAAGATTATGATTAGGCGTGCTGAGTCTTTTGAACATTTAGAAAGTTTCAAAAAAGCACTAGAAACATACCAAGAGCTGATTAACAAGAATTTTTTTGATGATAAAATCATGCAGGGAAAAAGAAGATGCCAAGACTTTATTAATCCTCCCCCTGTTAAAAAATCCATGCCCGTTAAGAAGAAGACAACGACAACCTCGCCTGCAACAAAAAAACAGAACTTAACCGCTTCTTCTTCAAATTCTCCAATTTCTGTTGATAGCACTTCAGAAATAAAAAAACGGGAGCTAGAAAACGCTAAACTGGCGCTATATGATAAAGTATTTGAGAAAATTAGCTCCTGGAAGGATGGCAAAGACGATGACATTCGTCATCTGTTAGCAAATTTATCCAGCTTACTAACATGGTGCAATTGGAAGGATGTCTCTATGCAAGATTTGGTTATGCCTAAGAGGGTCAAAGTTACATACATGAAAGCTGTAGCCAAGACACATCCTGATAAGATACCAGAGTCCTTGTCCCTGGAAAATAAGATGATTGCAGAGAATATTTTCAGTACTTTAAGTATTGCTTGGGATAAGTTCAAACTGCAGAATGACATTAACTGATTTCCCTTGTGTGCCTGCTTCGCTCAGTTGTTTTTGATATGTACTTTATACAAATATATATAGGAAAACAAATTCTTCAAAGCGCGTTAGGAAAAAGTATGGAAAGGCTTAGTTTCATTTATTGACTTACAAGTGGCACCCAATTTGATTAATATGAAAAACAATCTGCAAAAAAAAAAAAAAATTCAAAATATCACAATGTTAAAACACAATAGAAATAGGGCATTGTATTAAAACCACTGAACGACTAAAAATTGAAAAAGATTATGATACGTCAGCTCAATTATTGGTCAAGGAAGGCGTATCTCATTTATCCCTTTCAAGTTTTTGTAGGCGCATTATTATCAATAGTAGTATCTTCAGAAACATTAAACCATCAAAAAGAGACATGCGCTCTATTGAAATCGTCCAATATTTTCAATGTTATTTTTGCATACAAAGCGAACCAACTGTGGCCATTTTTATTCTTTAGTTTGGCTTTTCTGCAAATATACTTCCACTATCTAGCAAGAATGGATATATTGCCTTTACCAATATCAAGTACCGAAACTAGCTCTTCCTATTTAACATATACTAACCATTGGCCTCTGCTCAAAAATAGAATAATCAGTATTATGATCACTCAATATGCTTGCAAGTTCGTTCTAAAATATCTATTATTGTTTTTGAATTTCCAATTTATCGATCATGTTTTCATTTGGACAGGGGGAGAATGCAGTTCTGGTAGTAAAACGACATCAGCTGAAAAGTGCCGTCTAGAAAATGGGAAATGGGATGGTGGGTTTGACATTAGTGGACACTTCTGCTTTCTTGTGAGTATAAGCATGATTCTTTGGATGGAACTACACTTATTCAGTAGATTTGTTCAAGCTGAAGATATGTTTTGGGTTGTGAATAAGTGGGTACGAGCTTGCCTTGCCATTGTTTGCACTGTCCTAGTAATTTGGATATGTATTCTCTGGGTTACCGCTATTTATTATCATACTATCTTGGAAAAAGTGTTAGGTTGCCTTATGGGTTTCATATGCCCTGTTTTCATATACCACATTCTACCCAAAATTGGGATACTACACAATTACTTATATCTATGATAAACAGAGAAAATTAGCTCTATCCTCTTTCTATAACGTATATTTTTGTTAACATTCACTTGAATATTGTCGCAAAAGAATGGTTTAACTTTAATTCCAAATCATCCAAAGAACCGAGCAATGCAATTTCCCATTTACTTTTATTATTTTGACTAAAATCATGAATATCGTCCAATATTGAACATGAAACTATTTCATTTTGTTTTACAAACAACTCGACCTTAATATCCTTCACAAAAAACGAAACCATTGAAGATTCTAAATCTAAATCTAAGTCGTGGATTATCTTCTTAGCTTCTAAGTCCTTAAAAATCTGTCGTCTTTTCTGTACTTCCACAAGTTGCAGGAAGACTCTTTTAGCAAATAAATAGGCGTCATCATGAGATATCACTAGTCCCCCATTGGTGTCATCAAATATACCTTGGACATCAATGAAACTCGGGATTGTATGCTTGAACAGGAACCAACTATTCGATTTGATCCTCTTTTTCAACAATACATAGTGAGGTTTTTCAAATTGGGATGTCCGTTCACTGAAGACTTCCAGTCGTATTCCTAGCATTTCTCTATCAACAAATATTTCACCGCTAGCATCTTTTATTTTAAGGTCAATAGGGTCCACAAGAGGGAAAAATGTTATACCAAACATTCTATAAACATTTTCCAGGACAATATAATCTTCCAACTCACTTCTATCACTTGTACTAATATCGTCTATTTTTAGTTTTCGCTTTCTTTTTGAAGGTGACGTTAGAATGTCTGTATCCAATAAATCTGCCACCCCAGGATCAAACATTTGGTGCTGAACCATTGGCTGGGTCTTTAAAACCCATTCTTGTTCTGGTAAAATTTCCTCATTCTCCAGCTTAGCTCTTTTCTTTGGTTCATACGGTATTGGCGTTGCTGGTATATCCGCTTGCGCCCTTGATATGTCCTTGTCATCTGTCTCTTCCAATTCTGGATGCTCATTAAATAAAAAATTATTCAATTGTGGGAATTGATCGAATAGATCTTCAAATTCTTGTACTATAGGATTAGCGCTCTCCTCATTTTTTCTTTTATCTTTTATCTTCGCTTTGAGCTTCTCACGACTTTCTTCTAATGAATTGACTGTGAAGATTCTACTATGTTAGTGTTCAACTTAATCATTTTTTTAAAAGAAAGAAAATTGTTACAGCCTCAAAATCACATACTTTCACTGAGTAAAGATTCAATGTCCTGCTGTAAATCATCGATTCTACTCATTGCCAGGAGCGTTACTGATAGTTTGAAAGAATTGCTCAAGTAAAGAAATCACATTTTCCCCTCATTATCCATATGGCTTTTGTTTGTTTTTTCTTCAGTTTTGAAATATGCGCGTTTTCTTACCATCATTATAAACTTAGGGAAGATCTATCATAGAATTGGTCGGCCATTACTGGCGATTAGTAAAACAATACATAAAGTTTGCATATTCAATGCGATAAAAATTCAAGACGGCCCAGGTATCGAATCCATGATATAGTGGTTCTTTTATGTATTAAGCTACTATTTATTTAATAACTTCGCATCTATCAAAAGAAAAGACTGACTGTTCACACAATCATATCAATTTGATAACTGCTAATTACTTCCAGCTTAGGTCCCGCCTCTTTACTTTTCCTTTCAATCGCCATCAAAGAGGCAACATAAGAAACCTTTGAAACTGGGACAGCGTATCCTAATAATGCAGATCCTGGCATCCTATATATACTGGAAGCAATTATTTCGCTTAACTTTGTTCTTAAGCCAATCCTTCTGGCCTCACTGATATATTTCTTTTTATAAACTAAAAGATAGTGAGGATAATAAAAAATTTTTTCCAAGAAAGTGGAGTTTTCTTTACCCAATTCAACGTTTATAGGATTTCCGTGCTGTCCACACATCGGACCTGGCCTCAAAATAACTAGCTCCTTTAGCTTATTTGGCAAAGCTTCATCCAAGTCATTTTCTAATTTAGCTTTTATTCTAAAATACTCGAAAGTTTTACTAAGAAAATCATTATTAAAGGCAGTTGTAACCACCAACCTTTTGTTAATTGTATTCGTGAATTCTTGTGCTAAATTAAAAGGTAAGTAATAGTCAGCAAAGGAACTTGGTACCTGAGTTCTCCGCACTCTAGCTGAGGTGGAGCCCAAAGAGCACACCATAGTGCTAATATCACACAGACTAGGCAAACTTCTACCGGGCACGTAATTTTTGTTGTCAATGTCAAACTTTTCCAGCTTTTGTGTTCCTGAGAATATCCGTGGAAGCAATTTTGGCCAAGTTTCAGATCTGGGGATGATCAATTGCGTTACAGTAAAATTATAAATGATCTCAATACCTTTTTCCTTTCCGCATGCATAATGTAGTGTGTAACTGAACTGTTTCTGATTATAAACAAAAGAATAACCATCTTTTCCCCTCTCTTCAGGCGTATTTTTAATAAATCCTTCTTCAAAATTATCATAACAAAAAGTATTAGGACTAGACGGTACTTTTTCAGTGTCTTTTTCTTTCCTGCTTCTCAAGTAATATCTGCCACCTTGCCAAGTAACTGATCTCATATTTATATAATCAATGGTCTTCATAAATGATTTCTCCTCATTGATGCACCTTCTATTAACACAAAAGACATGTTTATTGAGAACGACATTTCCCTTTATTTCACTTAAGCTATCAAGCTTGCCTTGTAGGTCCGAAACATTTTTAATATATAAATTTATGTCCAACAGGTTCTCTAAAGTACCTTTTCCTACTAAACTAGATGATCCAAACAATAAAACGTAATCTGTAAACGTGTTGACACTATAACTCATTTCTGATCAACCTTTCTAGTTTGGAATATTCTTCAAAGGGTCTATATGTATAAAAAGCTGTCATTTATATTAAAAAGAATTTATAGCGTTTACTGCGGATCAAAATTAAATACGTCAATTTTTCTTAAAATTTCTTTTAATCTAAATGACACAAAAAATGTCACCCATCATTATATGTATTGAAAACCAAAAAAAAAAAAGGAAAATTATACTTTCAATGAAAGACACAAAAATGAAGAAGTTCAAGGATATAAAAGTTAGTTTTTACCTGTTGAATTATATGCAGAGTTACTGTTAAATTACAACAACTTATCGTTTCTTGATGAGTATTCAAGGTGACGGAATATTATCATATATGATGTAATAAAATGACATAAATGATAAGAATGCGTTATCAAATTTAAAAGCAACTGAAACGCACGGATTGATGATAAAAAAGGATAACGATTGGTAACATTTAGACTAAAGAATAGATCGTAATATAGGAGATTTACCAATCTCATTTTTTGGGGATTCTTTTATCCTCAAAAAAAACTTCATGAATATTCTGTGTACCTAATTATGGATTTATCACCAATGCAATCCCAACACTTATTCACAAGAGTTACCTATCTTAATTAAATGCATTGAAATAGAAGAAAAAGTTTAATTTAAATCCGATTTGAGCGATTTGATCACAACGATCTGTTTCATTTTTCACCTTCTTATGACTACTGAAAACCGCAACGCAATAAAAATAAAAGATTGCATATATAAAAGACAGACCACCCATGAAGTTCCGTCTTATGTTAGCGGACTTAGCTCAGTTGGGAGAGCGCCAGACTGAAGAAAAAACTTTGGTCAAGATATCTGGAGGTCCTGTGTTCGATCCACAGAGTTCGCATTTTTATTTTTTCCCAGTGACGCAATTTTTGGATTGTTAATAATAGCGTCGTTACGTCACATATGGTCAGTATGATCACTTTAGAAGTAAGGAGAACTACCTAAGGGGTTTTAGATCACATTTTAACTTGCTTACTGAACTATTTACACGATTCTAAGCCTGTATAAAATTCATTGGTATGAATAAATATGTTAACTTTTACTTACAGGAGGTACTGGCTCAAGTTCTTTTTTAGATGCCATATCGTCTTTTTTTTCGAATGATTCCATTCTCTTTCTAATACTTGATTGCAAGTATTTTTCTACAAACCCAAGCTCGTCTTTCTTTTTCACATCACCTTTTCTCTTCGCAACGATACACCAAGTAGTGCCTAAGTGAGTCCGTTTTTCTTCCACCAATTCTAGGTCAGAATCATCTAACACTTCGCCTAAGTCGAGATTCCATCGACAGCCCCAAGTATTCAGTCTTCTTTCAGCTCTGTTGTCTAATATCTTATTTATAAAATCGTATTGACCTCTACCATGTTCCAGTAAAATAATTCTTCCATCTGGCTTTAATAACTTGCCAAAATTATTAAGTGCCTTAACCGGATCTTCATGGGAACACAAACCAAACGCCTCCACGATAGTATCATATTTTACTTGGTTTTCCTTTTCATTCTCTAGAGAGGGCTTACCTTTCTCTGCTAAGTCTACTAGATTTTCCGCCTTTCCAACAACAAATGCAACTTTTTTATACTTAGGAAACTTTTCTCGGAATTTTTTATGTGTAATTTCCATCATATTTTCAGAAGAGTCTAAGAATGTTATAGAGTTGATGCGTGACATATCAAGGTACTTGATATTTCTTCCTGTACCGCATGAAACTTCCAAAACATCCCCTTGACAATGTTTCATTAACCATTTCCTTCTTTTACCGAGAAATATTACTCTCTCTTCCATATTAATTGCCTTATCATATTCGTTAGCTTTTTCTTGGTAAAAGTTTGTTGTGTCTCTTGCTGGCAATATTTGTTCATTCAATTTGTTTTGATCAAAATTCTGTACCCGAATATCATCGAAGTTTTCAATGCCTTCTTCTTGCATTTTTTTGTATTCTTCTAATTTCAATTCATCTCTCCTCCTTAGTTTTCCTTTCAATTCTTTAATCCTTAATGCTTCGTATTCATTGGCATTCCCTTCTTCTTGTTTCTTCAACAATCTTTCCAGTTCTTTGTCTTTCGCAAACAGTTTTTTGGTAAAGAAGAGACCATAGATTAAAAATATCACATAAGCACCGATCATGTACTTGGTCATTCCCTTTGAAAACTTTTCTGATCTCGCAATAGCTCCCCACCTCACAAATCTATTAGGTGACCTCAGTTGTTCTTCGAACCTCTCTTTGGCCAATTCTTCTTTTGTTTTTTGCTTACGAATGACTCTATTGCTATTCATTTGGAAAACATTTTTAAGCTTTTTTTTACTTTTATCATCATCAATGTGGCTGCTGTTATATTTATAAGATGTAAAAGATAATGATCGCCTTTGTGATTCCAACAAAAGACTCCTGGATGCCGGTTGTCGAATGTGATGTAAAAGGCACGTAGGAAAGCGACGAAATACGATCATCCTCACTTACTTATGGTTTTCTTGTTCGTTCCTCAGTGGTTTATTTATCGAAGATATTTTCACAAGGTACTTTTTTGATGCGGTCCCATTTAGGGTTTCCAAAATTAATTCGAACCGTGATATGCTACCAGTCGAAAATTGTCAGAGATAAGTTCCTTTTTTGAAAAGAAAGATCGATGCAAGTCATCGGACGTGGTGGGGCAAATATACTGATTGATTATGGGGATCCTACGTGGTTGTGGCGATGCTGCATCCGTTGGCCCGATCTGTTATCATCAAATAATTCTTATACAATCAAAAACATCAGTTATATTAAAGATTATGTAGAACCTCTTCTACATGGCTTGCTTTGCCCGATGTATCTGATTGACGTCGATATAGAAGCTATAAGGCCAATTCTCAGTGACTTTATTCTAAATTTAGACGATAAGGTAGTCAAAGTTATCAAAATTAAAAATCTCACCAATAATACCTCAAATCTGATATTAAATAACCACTTTTTAAAATCTTATTGTTCACAAAATCTGCAAACAGTTATTTTAGAATTGAAGCCTAAATGGTTATACTATGATACAGATTACTGTAGGAACTGTACTCATAATGCATTTAAGGGTAGAGGCACTAAGTACTGTTACAATCAATTACTAATGAATCCAGCACACTTGGAATTAATATTTGGAGAATGTAATATATTTCCGGTTAAGTTTAAAGATGCCATGCATGAGTACTTGCGCAATGACAATAACATTTTCAAGATCCTTTATGATTTACAGAAAAAACTTACAAAGAACACAACTCCAATAAGTGACATAAAATCAATCAACGATGTAAACGATGAGCATCTGCTACTCATGACACTCAGAGACGTGACATGTTTCATTGAATGGAACAGTGCTGAAAATGCGTTGCACGTGAATATAATAGATGTAGATCTAAAGCCAAAAGAAAAATGGACCCATTGGACAAAAACTTACAGCCAGTTGACATCAAGCCAAAAAATTTATCATACTTCAAATAAATAAACTGTATACTTTTCTTTCCACCTTTGGTACTGGCAGATGCACATACATTACCATTTGTAAAATATATGGATAGATAAGTATTTTTTTTTTCTAGTGGCCCTCTGGAAAATGTAAATAATAAAACGGAAAACACACAAGCCAGGGTGAATGACCAAATTCGATATTCAACGAAGGGTCAAACCTTGAAACCTAGCATACATGAGTTTAAGGAATAGTGAGAAGAAAAGTAATGGCCAAGAGACTGTTAGAATCAAGCCAAAATGATCAGGCCAATCGAAAAAACTCAAAGATTGAGAAGAAAGAAGTATCGTTTTATGAGGAGGAAGAAACAGATGATTCTTTTGATAGTTTTTACCAGGATGAAGAAGATGATTTAAGTGATATTGATTGGGAAGAAGTTTCTTTAGATGGAAGCTTAACTGTCACATTTGGCAATATACGCAGAGACAGGGAGAAAGTCAGCAAGTACAAAAGAAAGCATAATAAAAAAGCATTCAATTATCAGCGACTTAAATATGGACTCCATTTGATAATGATTCCATTTATGTTATTTTTGTTAAAATCTAGGATGAAATGGATAGACGATGAAAGACTAAATAGGCGACTAAGAAGGTCTGTACCAAAATTAATTGGCAAAAAATTCAAAGATTGGGATGTAAGGGATCCAGCTTTTAAAATGGATTCTTTAAGAACCCTTTTGCTTGGTTTGGTCTTATGGTTCCGTTCCAATTACAAAATGAATAGCAATGGCATTAGACAGAATTTCAACAGGCTGCAATACCTTATCAAGTATGCCGATAACCAAAACGAAAATTCAATCTCTGAATCTACATATAAAAAAGTTCTTGAAAATCAACAAGAATTTTATGGAAATAGGCCGTTGATAAATCATGGTGTTGAAGATATTCGCAAGATGGCTAAAAGGAAAATGGCCAACAGAGATATTCTAACGTTGTTCTTCTTTATTATCTTAGAAAATGTGCTACCGGGGCCTAAGAAGCTTTACTTATGCTTTGCCTTGCCCTTGCACGATTACGATATTAGGTGCAATAAGGTGAAGTGGCAAATCGAACATGGTATTGGCAAAGTTCCCAACAGATTTGACTCTGACCTAATACAACCTTATTTTTGGATTGAATTAGAAGTTCCTACTTTGAGCGATGGTGAATTATACATCATTGACCCTATAGCCCATCTGGGTGAACGTGAAATGGTCTTGAAAACACGCGAAGATCAGTTTGTCCCTACTTATCAACCTTCGGTAGACATGAAGTACAACCTAAACCAAAAGTTTCATTATGTAGTCCGTATCAATCATGCTGAAAAGGTACTACAAGATGTTTCACCAAGATATGTGCCAAATGTTTGTTACAGGTACTTTGAATTATCTGAGTCTTCTCCTATTTTGAAATCGAAGCATTACACTAGCTACCAATATCTATCTAAGTGGTTGAAAGTCTTGAACAAGAAAAAAGCATCTGTTCATCATTACGCAATAATGAAAAAGATTGCTTTAACTAATTTTACATTACCAAAGAGTGTGACAGAGATTAAAAGAACAGATAATTTCGTGATTCCCTCTCTGTTAAAGTCTAATGAAGTATTAAAAGCATGTGCAAAACAAGCCGCAACATTTACTAAGGGAGACAATTCACAAGAGCCCATATTTTGGAGAAGAGACGTCATTCAATTAAAGAGTAAACAGCACTGGGCAATATTAGGGCGTTCCATTCTACCTAATGCTCAACCATTAAAACGTAAAAAGTATCTACCGATGAGGGAAAGGATGGTAAGAAACCTAGACAAGTACGTTATCAAAGAATTGTTTTCGTATGAGCAAACAATGAAGTCTCCTAAATACCCCAGCACGTATTGCGATCATTTAGGACAGGAACATGTGATAACAGATTTGTCGCATTATAAAAATAAATTTGGCAACATCGAAATTTACTCGAAAGAAACTAAGCCTGATGGATTTGAATTAATACCGCTTAGCAAAGAAGTTGATATTAAATGCCTGATAAAGGAGTATAACAAAGGTAAAAGAAAGATGCAAAAAATCAAGTATTTGGATGTGGTAAGTGGATTTGATTTTAAACAGAAAAAAGGCCATGCCATTCCGAAAATTGAAAGCATTCTAGTCAAAGAGACAGACTATAAAGCAGTCCAGCTTTTGAAGCAGCAAACTAAAGTACTACTGGGACTCTCGTTCTGGGACATTCTATTAAGAAAGCTACGAGTTAACGATCGATTAAATGCTGAGTACGGTAATGTTGGAAATAATGAAGAAACGTTGGACGACCATTGACTACATCGTATTTCACCTTTTCTAAAGTAAAATGGATTCGACGCTGTTTCGCAGAGGGTATAAATGTTTGCACGATCGATAGAGCGTATGGAAGCCTGTGCATAATCATATCTCTGGAGAAGGAAATCTTCGATAAGGGCCAGTGAAATAGCGGAGTATCATGGAATCCGGGTAATGGGCATCGAAGCAGCTCACCGAAGAGAAGAATAGAAAAGAAAAAGTAGAACTATTCTCGGGATTTATAGTAAACAGGGGACGGACGATTAAGAAATAACCTGATCAAACACTGTACACTACTGCTGTTTTTTTTTTTTTTTTTCTGCTAGAAAAGAACATATGAAGAACTAAAGCGCATGGTTATTAAAGAGGACTGTATCAATAATCTTGCCAGGTGGCAGGCAGACGAGGAAGCTCACAGCTGTTTTCAATGCAAGACGAACTTTTCGTTTCTCGTAAGAAGACACCATTGTAGGTGTTGTGGAAGGATATTTTGTTCGTCTTGTACCGAAAATTTTGTTAATTATAATAAAAAGAGAGTCCATGCCTTGCAGAAAAAAAATAGCGACGTGGAATCGCCTCCATATAGAACTTGTAATGAGTGCTACGATAACCTCCTTCATTTAAATCTACTAGTATCCTCCACCAACAGAGATGTACGACTATCGCAAACTTCGGTACCACCAAATGCACTTGCACTTTCTGCACCAGATAGCAACACTGATGAAGACGCGGAAATCCTGGAAGATTCGGTAGATCAATCCGGTACGGCATGCAGGAGCGAAGAAAGTTCACAAAACGAGGAGGATCACTTCTGCCCTATTTGTAACTCAGATCTCACACAGTTTCCTGATGAAGAAGAGACCAGAAAGCACGTAGAGGATTGCATACAGAGAGCTGAAAATGCCCAACAACATACGAATACGTCAGATGCAGCAGATGACTCCGTAAAAGAAAGCCCTGCCTTTCAAAATAGAATGTTAGTGTACAAGATATCGCCTAATACAACAGATAATGCAATTAAGGAGTGCCCGATTTGTTTTGAGAATATGGAACCCGGTGAGAAAGTTGGGAGACTAGAATGCTTGTGTGTTTTCCATTATAAGTGTATTAAGAACTGGTTTCACAAAAGGGCGCAAATGACTGCAGCCCAGAAGGGAAATGGACATGCTTTTGTTAAAAGGAACTTTTGTCCTTTCCATGATGCCGTATTTTAACGATAACTCCCAATTTGCTTTTCATTACAAAGTTTAATTTTTCAGCTGTTAATAATCGAAGTTTTAACTTCCCTTTTCTTTTATTTTTTTCTTTAATTGTAAAAGATTTCTATATATTTGTTTAATTATGATCTTATATATTCATTAATATTTACTTTGAGGTGTTCCCTCACCTATGAATAAACAGACACTTCCTGGTTCTTTAAGTCCATCGGAGTCATGGCTACTATATGGATAGTGATGTTACGTACGGAGGATATATATACATATCGTGCATTATTCTACTTCACTGAATAAGTCACTATCCAAATCCTCTGGTACATCACTATAATGCTCATCTTCACTCGATGAAGATCCATCATCGCTCATTGCACCATCTTTCCCTTGACCTTCACCCTGTTCTTCTGCTCTAGCTTTTCTTCTTTCCAATTTACGTTGCTTTTTAGCATCTTTAACAGCCTTTTTTTTAGCAATGTTTTCTTCTTGTTCCTTTCTTCTTTGTTCCTTCAGCCTCATTTTTGCAGCGTGTCTCTTTTCTAAGGCTTTGATTTCTTCGCTTGATTTTTGAACAAATTCATGATGTAATACTTTACCTGAACAAATACCATCTTCTATTTTGACCAGTTTTAGAGTTAATCTTGGTCCTAATTCAGTCAGTTTGATAGCCTTCTTACGTGGAGTTGGTTGCGAATTTTCTGAAGGCTTAGGTTCCTCCATTTCCACATCTTCTTCTTCAATTCCTTTTTCACGTTCTTCGTTATCTGTCATTTTAACGGGTGTTTTTTGCGACAGCGAAGTTTGAGAATGTTTTGCCTTCACGTCCTGATTATCAACCACTCTCACAATAGCGTCATCTTCAATTTCAGATTCTGATGTATAGGCGCCTAAGTCATGATCTAATATCAAAGAAGAAATATCTTCTTTTCGATGCAAATTCGGCACTGTTTTACTTAGATTATTTTTGGCTTTATAAAGCCTTTTTAGGTTTCTAGAGATCTCTACTTCTCGAATGTCAATAAAATAGTGGCGCATAGAAATTTCCCCCGTTTCTCTGTCTTTATTGATCATAAATATACGTTTGATAGAATTCAACGAAGTTCTTGCAGGATTCAGAGGTGGGAAAATATTCTGGAACATGGAAACAATAACCTTCTCCACGTTTACATCCTGATCGTCTTCATCAGATCTTTTCGATGTGGAAAACCCATTTAACACTAGCAATGGAGGATTTAATACATCATCATTATTTAACGATTTAGGTCTCTTCAAAAATTTTTTGATATCTCTACCCAGTGAATAGTCCAATACTTGAAAAGTAACAGTAGGACCTTGTGGAGTTCTAGCTATCTTTAGCGAGACATTTCCTGTTTTTTCAGATTGAGTGAACATGAAAAGATGCGTAACACCTAATGGGCCACACATAACAACAAAATCCTTCAGTTTATTGGACTTGCGCTCTTTTAGTTTTACGGCCGTATGCGGTTGCATGATCTGGCGAAAATCCTTTACTAATTGGTTTAGAGAATGGTTAGCCAATGAAGTTTGTCCCACTCTGATTACCATGGATTTAGGAATATCTCGTTCCTGCTCGGGTGTGATCTGCGCATGCGTTCTCTTTTTCTGCCTTCTTTTAGCCATTAGTTCCAAAATATCTAAGGTATGTGCGGGATGGTGACCTAGCAGCTGCAATTTAGTCGAATATTAGCTAGACTAGTTTATTTTGCCTATTTAATATCATTCATACAAGCCCGTCGATGAGATGCATCTACACTAAAAAATTGCAAAATCGTCCAAGATGATAGATAATGACTGAACTAACAGTCTGGAGTATTGCAAGTGCTTAGGTCTGTTTGGCAAAATTTTTGAAAATATTACTGAACCATTAGCAAGCTGTAATAGAACTAAAGCACCATTACTGATTTATTTTGACGAATCGTTTGCTAATTTTCAGCCACATCACATGCTGAAATATTTCCCGTTTGTTTCTTGTTTGTTTCACAAGCCATTCGCGCGCGTTTTCACGTTAAATGTTTTATTTACACGCACGGCTGCATCAGTGCAGCACAGCGTTAATCGAGTCCCGCGTTTTTCTATTGTTTACATAGAGACTAAAGACCAAAAAGGAAGAATACACACAATTAAGTTTTATGTAATATGTAACATGCAGTAAATAGATGAAAAATATGAATGTAAAAAGTGGTAACAACTGGAGAGCCTTTATATTTCTAGTTCGAATTGTTGTTATATTCGTTGAAGTACTCATCGTACTTATGAGTAGCCAAAGTAATGGAGTTCAAAACTGGCTTCAAATAGGCGGTACATGTGTTTGACATAGATTCACCATCACCATTAAGGACGTCTTGAAATAGCTCATTCAGCTTTTCAATACAGTCCTTCAAATGATTATAAAGTTTTTTGACGGTACTGGCTTGCTTTTGTTCACCGCTCTGAAAATGAATATAAAAGTGCTTTAGAAATTCACAGCACGTTGTGTGTAGCATTCTACAACTTTCTAATAGGTCTATTGGTAGGGTACTTTTCACCTCTAATTCATTTGCTTGAGAAGTGTTGTCGACAAAAGAGCCGAGTGCTGAATTAACATTGTTATGCTTAGCCTGTTTGGCGTTAATCTTGATTGCAGTTATGACTCTTTTATTGATCTTGTTGCTGACTTCGTTGTTAGGAACTACTTGGTTCAAGTCTAGCTTATTAATTAAATTATCCATGACCAATGACAACTGTTGTAACATTTGTTGATTAGAAACCTTCAAATCTGCATTCTTTATCGAGTCTGCCGAGCTTTTCGCATCGTTGTCGGTTGTCTTTTCATGTGCGTTCCTTTTCAGATGTATGATTGCATAGTTTGTCTTGTAGCTTTCGTTTAAGTCATCGATTTTCAGTTCATTTCTTTCATCATTATCTTCATCTTCCTCATCGTTTGTAATATTAGATTTGTTCTGTAGATTTGTCCTTGAATACTCATTCTTCAAAGCCATAATCATTTTTTCACTCAATCTATTCATACCCTTTAAGATGTCCACGGTACCATCGCTATTACCATTAATATCCACACCTGGCTGCATAGTGAAGTCGGGCCTGTTGCCTCGTACAACTGGGTCGTCCTGTATGTTACCATCTAAATCTATAATTTTTTTCACAGGATGCAATAGCATGTCATCATCTTTTCTGTCGAACTCTTGATCCAATGTCAAGTACCTGTCAATGATTACGTCACCTCTATCATTTTGCATGATCTTTTCACCCCTTAATTTTCTGAATAACTTCGAAGAGAAGAACCTTGCCCAGAACTCTGGTTCTTTGAAATTTTTGGGCACATTATCAGTGTAAGCTTTCTTTACAATTGGATAGTTCTCAAAAATATTCAAAATTTTTTCTCTTGACAAATTAACATTGACTTTGTTTTCCGATGAAGCCACCGGCTTGATAGTTGACAAAACGTTGTAAGGCCCAACTTTTTGAGAAGTAGATAAGGCAAAAGCCCTCAATAACGGAATTCTAGTTGACCAAAATTCAGATGGAGGCAAACCGGCGTTAATGACTGTTTCCTGAAAAACCTTCATTAGAACTTTGTTTCCTTTCAGTAAAGATTGCTGTAGCTTTAAATTGGTCAACAATTTTTCTTTAGAGAGAGAATCATCTAGTTTGGCTGTATTAATCAACGGAGCCCCATTATTCAATTGTGGTGTATCGAGATGTGGTGTGGGAGTCCCTGCAGTAACAGAAGAAGAGCTCATTGGTGTTTCTGTGTGTTGCGCAGACTCCTCTCTTCTTCTCTTTTCTTCGTAGATATCTGCATCTTTATACCGTGAGATGATTTGTTGAAGGGTCATCTTGATATTATCCATAACTGTTCTATTGTTAAACGAAAACATATGACGTTGCGGTTTGGGCACAACCTCATTTCCTTCGTTGTCTTTTCTCTTTTTTGACTCATCCACTTTCCCGATTAGCCTCAACATCATTTTTTCACTGGAAGCAGGGGTAGCTTGTAACTTGTCAATAGTGGATAAGACAACTGTGTGAACCTTGTCACCGTCCGTAGACCTCCATGTCAATTCTGCGGGTGAAACATCCTCATTTATGGCAATTATCCCAGAAACTTTCTCAAAAATGGCAGCTCCGGAATGTGACATTATGGTTTACTTTTATTTTTTCCCTACCCCTACCCTAGGTTAAATATTATTACTTTCACTGGGAAAGCTTATTATGCTAAATTTCAGTATTGTCTAAAAATTGCGTCAAAAACGAGCAGCCTTATCATGTCCCACGGGTTGTGGCTTTTCTAGTTTACTGTCGAATCATACTATCATTTTTAAAGATTGGTTTCCATTTTCGTTAGACCGATATCCATTACTTACACTCCTTTCATATCTTTCCCACGTGGCCTTAACTACGTTTACTAATACTTACTATGTAAGTCACAATTTCCATTAATTTGCGTCGTTCAACAAGATAAATTGCTGTAATTATATGACTGCGACGCGACGGCGACGTCAAATTTTTTTTTTTTTTCCTGAATGGAAAAGGGAAAGGACAACAAATGATGGCAAAATATTTCAGTTTGGATTCACAAGTTCTCCACTTGCATCCGCTATAGATAGCCACACTTGTTTCATTCAGCGCTTGTGATACCACGATTGTATCATTACTAGTGGCTTTAATTTTTTTTTTTTTTTCATCTATCCTTTTAATACCATTTGTGTTTGAAATAAACTGCTAAAAGAATTATACACAGGCATATTTTATCAAAAGTGTCAGCAAACAGAGCACAAGGGACTTGTTTAAAGTAGCTAAGTATCATAAAAATTTAGTCGCTAGTGGTATTATTGAGATCAAACGAAAAGTTTCATACATAATTAACAAAATTCGTTTGTTGCGGGGATGTCTGAGAACACCACAGCCCCTTCTGATAACATAACCAATGAACAGAGACTTCCGTCTGGACCCAAAGATGACGTAGATACGTTAGCACTTACCAGTGCTCAAAATCAAGCTAATAGTTTGAGGAAGCTAGATACAGATGCGAACGCTAAAGCTTTGCCATCCATCACAGACATACCAGTCAGTGATGATTCTGATATAAAACGACAAGTTGGCTCTGGTTTTGGTTCAAATCCGCTTCATATAAAAGATTCCGAGGCCTTTCCACATTCATCTATTGAAGCCCTAAAAGAGGGTATGGACAAAGTCACAAAACAATGCAACGATTTGAAGACGGCTTTGCTTTCCAAAGACACTTCCCTCACTGATTCTGTGCAGGATTTGTTTAACTCATTAAAAGTTTTATCACACAACCAATCAGTTTTGGAAAATAAGCTGGATGATGTCATGAAGAATCAAGTAAATACTGACATATTGGTCAATAATTTGAATGAACGATTGAACAAATTATCGACAATGTTGCAAAATACTTCGAAAGTAAATCACTCTAACCTTCTCATAGAAAATTCATCCAACAATACCAGTTCACAGCATAATACCTCTTCTTCTCGAAGGGGACCTGGCAGGCCAAGAAAAGATGCCTCGACCTCCACAATGAATAAGTTAGTGTCAAACGCAGCCTCGGTCAATCTCAAAAGTGCATCCAATCAGGGTGCTCCTTTCTCACCAGTAAATATTACTTTACCGACTGCCGTAGTACAAACGTCTAAATCCAAAAGGTATTTTGTGGAACCATCAACGAAACAAGAGTCGCTTTTATTATCTGCCCCTTCATCATCAAGAGATGATGCTGATATGTCCTTGACTTCCGTACCGCAAAGAACGAACAATGAAAATGGTAAAGAGCGACCATCCACTGCTAATTCTAGCTCCATCACACCAACACCTGTTACGCCGAACAACTTAATTCAAATCAAAAGAAAAAGAGGCAGGCCCCCAAAAAAGAGAACAGTGGAAACAATGATATCCAATTCCACGGATACGATAGATAAGTCAGATGCATCCAATCGGATTAAAAACGAGATTCCAATAAATTCCTTGCTTCCATCTTCCAAATTTCATCAAATACCATCATCTCCATCCAATCCTGTGTCACAACCGGCTCCGGTTCGGACTTCAAGGTCAGCCACACAAGAAATAGACATTAAAAGTTTAGAACTGGCCTCTCCAATTTCAACTAATGGTGATCCAAACGCAGAGGATTCGAATACTACTGATACTGTTCATAATAACGTGGAAGGAAAGGTAAATGTTGAAGAAAATAAAACCGAGAAGGAGAAAATAATAACCATCAAATCATCCAGCGAAAATAGTGGTAATAATACGACCAATAATAATAATACTGACAACGTCATTAAATTTTCAGCTAATTCAGATATCAATAGTGATATTCGCCGATTAATGGTTAACGATCAGTTTTCATTAAGTTATGACGCCAGCGGTAATATTACGGTCAAATTACCACCCGTTTCCTCTCCAGCAGCAGCAACAGCTGCCGCTGCTGCGGCGGTTACGTCAGAGATGAATAGACAACAAAGAGAATTAGATAAAAGACGTGATTCAAGGGAGAAAATGCTTGTTAATATGAAATATAACGATCGCGATAAAGCAAAGTCATTTATGGAGTCTAATAAGAAACTCTTAAAAGCAATGAAAGAAGAAGAGAGGAGGAAAAGAATGACTTCGATAATACATGATAATCACTTGAACTTAAATTTGAATGAGATCTCCACCCGTTCAAAGATAAAAAGTGCAGAAAAACCAACAACTAAAGGTTCTTCAATGTCGCCAAAACCAAGATCGGCCTCCATCAGCGGCATTTCAGACCACCAACAGGAAGGATATCAACCATTAGAGCAAGAAAAACTCGTCGATATTGACAATGAGGGCTCAAACGCAAACAGCGACTCTCTCAAGATGGGTCTAACCATATCCGCTGCCGATACGGTTCACAAAGTTGGAATACAGTCCATGCTAAATTCTGGGGAAGAGGCAATTACCAAGGAGAATGCAGAATATGAAAGAAAGACCCCGGGAGATGAAGAAACTACCACGTTCGTTCCATTAGAAAACTCACAACCTTCGGACACGATAAGGAAAAGAACAGCAGGCGATGACGGTGCATTGGATCAAACAGAGAATACGAGCATATCACCAAAGAAGAGACGCACAGAAGATCATATAAAAGGTGAAGAAGATGAGGGAGAAAGGGGTGTTGGTAATAGCGGAACGCTGGCCACCGTGGAGAATGTCTCAGGAGACATCTCCGCAGATTTATCCAAAGGTACTTCATCTATCCATAACGATACTGAGTCTGCTAACGATAGTAGCAATGGCAACGGAAACCTCGGTTTGGGTACAGAGTCACGCAATACATTGTTAACGGCAACTCCCATTGAATTAATCTGCCGGGAAGGCTTCTTCTACCGGAGAGATATTCCGGACGTTCCCATTACCACAGGAGCGTACCTGGAATTTAAATTCAAGGCGAAAGAAGAGGAATTGATCAACTCTAGCATCAATGAGGAGGATTATGCTGCTAAATCAAAGCATGAAAAAATGAATGCGCATTTCTTCAAGCCTGATATTCAAGAAGAGACGGAACTTGCCTTTGAAATTTTGAGCAAGACAACGCTGACAGAGAAATACGTTAACAGTTTGGAGTACTTCTTGATGGAATTCAGGTGGGAGAATAAACTAGTTGGTCTAGGCTTAAAACTTCGGGAATCCAAAAGAACCTGGCAAAGGAGAAAGGCGTTATTTGCCCTTTTCGAATTTTGGAGAGACCAATCAAGAGACAAAAGAAGATTCCACAACTACACCATCCTGCATGCGGTGAAAGAGATGGAAAACTACAGAATATTTATTAATCGATCCGTTTCATGGTTCTACAACCATATTACCCTGCTAAAAATGATCCTCTACGACCTCTGCGACAATGTGACCACTCAATGGAGAGAGTGGATGTTTCCCCATAACGAAACACTGCCGGCATTGGGTCAGGACGGCATTAACGAAGACAATCTGAATGAAACCATCGACAACATGTTAATTTTTGACTTCCTTGATGACGGTTCAGAAAACAACCAGGTCAAATATTCCAGAATCATACCGCCAGATATCCGTTAAGCTGGTCCGTACGTTGGGGCAGTTTCGAGAATAGATAAAAAAATGAAAAATAAAAAAAAATAAAAAAAACACAAAATAATGGACCGTTACTATGCCCAACCAAGTAACCTCCCAACTTATTTGGAACATTACATATTTAGCGCTTAACATTACATACACCTTTATCGACGAATTTGTAACTATTTCTTACTCTTGCGCTGAGGAACGCCCCAGTCGTACAAAAGCACCTCTGCATACTAAGAAACTTAAACTATCGCCATTGTCTCAAAATAGCAAAAAACGCAAAAAGCATACCGCTGGGCGCTTATCTATATTAACCTACACGAGAAAAGAAACATGATTGACTGCGTCAGATTCAAAAACCTGCAAAGTTTGTTTTTATAATTTTGGCGTTCAGCAAGCGCGCGGCTCCGCTCCATTAATATTCCAGAAAAAGAAATTCCTTCTTTGGGTGTTGTGTATTGCTACTTTGGGCAGGCGCGACCGGGCCAAAAGAATGCGGCACCCGGCAAAGACGCGTTCTGGCCCCTGAAGACTTAAGCACTGGAATGGCTCCGAGGATTGGTCACCCAGAAACAGATGCAGACCAACCATTTCGAGATCTAGATGTTGCCTATTTCTCGAGGAAACGCTGCCGTTATCGCCATGTTTGGTGGAACAATTGTGAAACGTGATCAATTCGTGTTTGCAAGCTAGTGATCATTCGCATCCGAAAAAGAAACTGAAAATGTAAAACTCCAGTAAAACGAGACCTGTTGATGGATTGTTTCGTGTCTGGTATATATTATTGCTACTGCTCAAGAGAGCTTCTTTTTTTATGCTATCGAACTCGATCTTTCGCTCCGAAACACCTAACACTAACAAAAGGAATACCTGACAGAATACGCTATCAAAAGAACGAATATGACTAGTGCAAGTATTACCAATACTGGAAACGAAACCATGAACCTTCCACAGATGCGGTCGATTTGGCTGGATGAAGATGAAGAAGCTGAAAAACTCTACGGTCTGCAGGCCCAGCAATTCATGGGATCTGATGATGAAGAAAACCTAGGCATTACTTTCATCAACAGCGATAAACCTGTGCTGAGTAACAAGAAAAACATTGAGTTGCCTCCACTTTCACCAAATTCACATCCGTCTTGCCACCACAGGAGAAGTAATTCTAACTCTGCAAAGTCTAAAGAATCATCGTCATCATCGTCCAGCGCCAACAAGACAAATCACAAAAAGGTTTTCCTTAAGCTTAATTTGTTGAAGAAAAAGTTGCTTGGTGCCCAACCGGACATAAGAGGTAAAGGTATCTCCACACCATTTGATTTTCAACATATTTCACATGCTGACACTAGAAATGGATTCCAAGATGAGCAATTGCAGGAACCTTCATCGCTGTCCACAGAGATTAAGGACGACTATACCTCCTCCTCAAGCAAGCGGGATTCGAAATCACTAAATAAAGCTTTTGTCACTGAAAGGATCCCTGCTAATCGTGAAAGCAAACTCATTTCAAGATCGCACGAAAATAAGACATCAAGACTATCAGTCGCGCGTTCGATCTCAGTAACGTCCTCCAATTACTCTAAAAACACACAAGGAAACAATCATTCCATTAATGGGAGAGTCGTATCTACGTCAACTATGGCTACATCTATTTTTGAGTATTCCCCAAACGCATCTCCAAAACAATTTAAAAATAAGTCACACGCTCTGGGTCATAGATACACTAATTCCACGGATTCTAGTGAGTCTTCGCTGGATTTTTTGAAGAACTACAACTTCCCCACACTACTTGAAGATAAGCCTATTTTAGACTTCTTGCCTCGTTCTCAGAGGTCAAGCGCTTATCGTAGCCTTTTAGAGACCCCAAACTCAAATAAGGACTCAGCAAAAGCCTTCTTTCCTTCACGCCAAAGCCCTCTTCCCAAGAGAAGAAACTCTATAGCTACGCCTTCTCCACAATCTAAATTTTCCTACTCTGACTCCCCTGTAAACCATAGAAAATCTTTCGATGATGTTCTTTATTCTTTCAACCAGCTCGAGCCCCTGCAAACTTAAGCTAAGGACAGAAAATGAAAAAAAAAAAAAAAAAAATTCAAAGAATCAGCTTATAAAACATATTCAAGGACCATCTGAAGTATCATTCATTCGTTTTTTACTCGTTAATCTCATTCATTCGTTTCCTCATTCTTTTTTCTTTGTTCTTTATTTCGGCTATTTTTTCACTATTAAAATAACTAGAGCTAACAATATTATTTCTTCTGCTTTAGTTACAAAACAAGGACATTCATTTAACTTGGCGTTATCCCATACATTCGTTTATTATATCTTCTTTTAAAACACAATTTCTTTTACAGTTAAACTTTTCTGATTTATTATATATTACTTAAGATTGTTCATATAACTAACATTTATATGCTTATATGCGTGAAGTGCGCTTTTGTAGAACATGTGGCTGTTTCTGTAGAAGCCTTGTCTTTCTCTGTAATCCTTTAAAGGCCAACCGTACGTGCTTAATTACAAGCTTTGTTCGCATTGCAAGAAAGTTAGAAAAAAAATCAATTCTGAAAGATAATTATAATTCAAACGGTAAACCATTGGTTAAAAGAGGGACATAACATTTCACTAGTTCAATACATTATATGCTCTTTAACAATGACAGATAGATTAACACAATTGCAGATATGTTTAGACCAAATGACGGAGCAATTCTGTGCTACTTTAAACTACATAGATAAGAACCATGGTTTTGAACGATTGACCGTAAATGAACCTCAGATGTCCGATAAGCATGCCACAGTAGTACCTCCTGAGGAATTTTCTAACACGATAGATGAGCTATCCACGGACATTATACTTAAAACAAGACAGATAAACAAGCTTATTGACTCGTTACCTGGTGTTGACGTTTCAGCTGAAGAGCAATTAAGGAAGATTGATATGTTGCAGAAAAAGCTAGTTGAAGTGGAAGACGAAAAAATTGAGGCCATCAAAAAGAAGGAGAAACTTTTAAGGCACGTTGATTCTTTAATTGAAGATTTTGTAGATGGCATTGCAAACTCAAAAAAGAGCACATAAACTTAAGTTTTACAAAGAAATTTGCGAACAGAGGACAGAAAATGTACTATAGTTATATGGCAGAGTTAAGCGTATGTATGTTATTCTTATAAATAATTGTGCTACTCTATTTGTACCGGAGAATTATTGAAGCAATGGGAGAAAAATCATAATGGAGAAAATCTTTCTACGAGTTACTTTGCAAGGCAATCTAACGATTCTAAAAGACACAATACACTAAAGAAAAAACTTTGGAAGTACAGTTTTTTCCCCAAGTTGAAGTGTGGACTCATTGTGAAGATGTAAAAATGTAAAAACCAACCGACAATGCACTCCCAGCCAAATTCATTGTAGACCTCCCATTTGATAGAAAAGGAAGGTTCAGCAGTTGTCCACGGATTCCAAGATATCATTCTCTTACATTGCACGCACATGAAAATGATCATCGAGAGTAAGGATCCATACCATGCAAAATTAAACCAAACTGGAGAGTCTGTGTCTAACGTAATTGGCCATTTTTCCACGGCGAACGCATCTTCAAAAGTGACCTTATTTTTACCGTATTTAATATAGTAATTGTACTTGTATTGTTTGAAAATATATTCTTTGAAAAGATAAAGAAATTGTGACCAAGATAAGGTATGATTGAATTCTGCTGAAGAACTTATTTTGCCGATATAATATTCTATCATTGGGACTTGGAAATCGACTGGTAGTTGTACTGAGTCTATTAGAAAAGTGGTTCTTGGTATTACTGGGTACTCCATACATAGGACTTCTTGCTCAAAGCGGCCCCATTCAGGTAACCGAAGATCATGGCCCAATAGCCCACATCTCTGGCCGTTATTGTAAAAGCGTATCTCTGATTGAAGCGGTTTAATGTATTTATCATCTGCGTTATCCTTTTTATCATTGTTGATTTCATCTTTAATCAGGAGAACATCCCATCTCTCATCCATTCCTCCTTCGTAGTTTGAATCTTTCGTGCATGAAATTTGAAAGTCATAGTCCTGCTCGCTGATGGGAGGTTTAGCAGTGCTGGCTCTCAATAATTTTCCAGTAGATTTGTGTCTTAGTTTTATACTTTGACCAAATTCTACAGGTATCAATTGATCAGCATGGTATACCTCAGAAAAACTCAAATTTAATGTAGGATGTTCTATTAACCATTCATTGTCTGCCGCGAATTCTTCAAATGATAACGCTACTAACTGTTCGTCAACATCTGATGGATACGAAATATCGTGAGAAGCAAGATATCCGACCATAGAATCTAAATGACGTAATGTGATCGTTGATCCATAGTACAATCGACTCGGTTGTACTTGAGGGCCTCTTAAATAGGACTTGAAATATGTGCTCATATATTTTGAAAATTGTGGCGTGTCTGTCTTAAAATTCGAAAGTAAGTTCGAATAACTTATTATGAAGATGGAACCAGGGATAATCAAAACGAATAATAGACAGAGAATGACAAATTTTATTATTTGGATGGTCGTAACTTTAACGTCGCTTATCAGTCTATCAAATTGACGTACAAAAGAAAGAATTACGAAGGCCCAAGTGACAATTCCAATAAATTTAGAAGAGATTGCCAGCCCTAAAGAAATAGATAATGTAATCACATTAGCAAACCAATTCGTAGTTCCCAGTTTTGCAATTGAAATGCTTATAAAACTGTAAATTACTACTGAGAACAGACACCATTCTAAACTGTCAAATGATATAATAGTGCCCTCATTTCTGAAAGTTTCCCAGTTGGATAATATCAGCAAACCTGTTGCTGAAATTAAACGAGAGCAATTGATTCTCCTTGTTATCAGGAAAAGAAAACCTAAAGTCGATGAATTCAAAAACAAAGAAACGTATCTTAAATTTTCTGCGATCTTTAATCTTCGAATAATGGAGTAGAACTGTATTGTAAATGGTGGCAATTCATGGATGTAAAAAGCCTTGTCTAGGTAAAACTGAATTAATTGGGAAAGTTCTTGTTCACTATTATTGTCCCATGGTCGGTTCCAGAATGAAGAAGAGTGCGATTTCCATATTAATGTGAAATTGGTAATAACAATCAAAAACGCGAAAATATAATCAAGCGTATTTAAGTGACCAATTCCACATTGTTGGAAAATATTATAGGGAATGTACTTTCTGTAGGGCCCCTGTAATCTCAAGTCCTTCATGTTTTGTAAGTTAATTTTTTTCTGTTCAAACACTATCGCCCTTAAGTGTCTACGTTCTTATTCTCCTTAAATAATAACATTTTTAGTATTCGATTTTCTATTTTTCCTTTCTTCATTACTTCATTACCAAAGTAAGAGTGACCGATGTAGGAAGCAATATTGAAAGGAAGGGAAGGGGAGCACAATGAAACAAAGGGTTAGTGTGATGAAAACGACAGGAAGTAACTATAAGAAGCAGTAAAGTTGAGACTTGCTGCACCATTTTTATTGCCACACCTTTATTAGTTCTTTATGAATCCTAAGCTGTCATCCGTAATATTGTTCCAATAGTGTAGCGGCTATCACGTTGCCTTCACACGGCAAAGGTCCCGAGTTCGATCCTCGGTTGGAACATTTGTTTTTTCACTACTACTATATTTTTAGTTGAATCCTAGGCCACATTTAATTGACTAATAGACTTAAGATCGAGATTAGTAATCTTCTGACTTTTTTCTACTGTGTAATTGTTGAATGATAGTCTCTATTTTATTGTTAAAGCCCTGCGGCCGGGTTACCTCTTCATGAGGGGTAAGGGTTGTCAATACAAGATGTGTCTAGTATTGAGAGTAATATGACGGCATCGTCAAGATTTGTACATCGACAAACATGTGCAACAGCTCTAACACATAATCATATCAACCACAGTACTCAGTAATGGCAAACAAATCACGACCCAAGAAAATCAAGGCTCCTTACAGGAAGTACGTGGCGGGAGAGGGTTTCTCCTCTACAAGAAATGATAATAAGGCTAAAGAATTCACTATCACTATACCGGAGGATGCAGAACTCATTGAGACTCCACAGGGGTCTTATTACTATGATGAAACCAATGATACTATAGTGAAATTGACACGACTGAGTAATGAAAAAAAGGATAAAAAAGGACGTAAGCAGTCGCCATCGTCATCATCGACATCGTCCTCCAAAGGAGAAAAAAATGGCAAAGTCATAGAGAGTGAGGAAGCGAGGATGCATTCAGTATCAGTAAAGATGGTTTTGCCATGGGAGATACAGCATAGAATAATTCATTATCTTGATATACCAGAGAAAGAAGAAAAATTAAATAAAACTGCTAATGGAAAAAAAACTACGACTGGTATAAATATGAACTACTTACTAGTTTGCAGAAACTGGTACGCCATGTGTCTACCAAAGCTTTATTATGCACCAGCGTTAACAAGTAAGAATTTCAACGGGTTTGTTGATACAATAATCATAAATAAAAAGAAGAATTTAGGACACTATGTTTTTGAGTTGAACTTGTCTACAATTTTACAAAGTGGTAGAAATTCATTTGTCTCCAAGCTTTTACGACGATGCTGTTCTAACCTAACTAAATTCATCGCACCACAGACAAGCTTTGGTTACGCGCCTTTGATTTCATTGAAATCGTGTCATGATTTGAAATTTTTAGACTTGGGTTTAGTATCGGAAACAGTTAAGCTGAAGGAGTTATTTTCTGCCATTAAAAATTTCACTAAATTAACGCATTTATCTTTTCCCAGATCGTCGATTGACTGCCAAGGGTTCCAAGATATTCAATGGCCACAGAATCTCAGGTACTTGAAATTGAGTGGAGGTATAACAAATGAATTTGTGATTGATACGAAATGGCCAACAACTATTACAACTTTAGAATTCTCTTATTGTCCTCAAATAACGGAATTGTCTATTTATTCGTTGTTATCACAGATCGGTGATAATTTAAAGCATTTATTTTTTCATTATCCGATGCCATCTCTGGCAGAAAATTCCCTAGACCATGTCTTCACGTACTGTGCTAATTTAATTTCTTTGCAGCTCATGGTTGATTACTGTTCTAAGTGGTGCTTTTCTGAATTCATGCTAAGTAAATTGGTGGAATATGATAGGCCTCTTAAAACATTGTACTTAGAATGCAGCGGATCCTTGGGATTAGCTTCTAAGATTCATCCCGATGACTTGACTATAGCCATACTGGAATCCAGGCTGCCCTGCCTAAAGAATATTTGTGTTTCTCCCAAGCTGGGGTGGAACATGAAAAGCGATGAAGTCGCTGATTTGGTAGTCTCTTTGGAAGATCAAGATGGCAGTTTATATCTTAATTATTAAAATGTTCATTGTTTGTTTTATAAGAGTCAGTGTTTTCTTTTAGACACTATTAGGAAGAATTATTTTATCCGGCCTAAAAAAAATATTTTACATGCAAACTTGCATATATTTTGCCATTGACACCAATTAGAATGTGTAATTTTCCTGGTTTATACGTTTCTCAAGATATGGTCGAATCTTCTTTTCTGCTCAATTGTAAGAAGCGAAGAAAAAAAGGAAGCTCCATTGATCTATCTTGGGCTCAGAATGATCTTAAGCAAAACAAAGAAACCTAAAAGCATGAATAAGCCAATATATTTCAGCAAGTTTCTTGTAACTGAACAAGTTTTCTATGTATGCACTCTCATATGTTTTTTTGTACCCCATTCGCACCATTGCGTTACTAACTATATGGAGACCTTATAATCTCTGCTTCTTTACAGAAGTCAAAATATACGTATGCATTGGTAAACTTGAAACCAATTGTACCCGGACATGTACTGATCGTTCCACTGAGAACTACGGTTTTAAACTTATCAGATCTGACCATGCCTGAATCTCAAGATTATTTCAAGACTTTACAGTTAATACATAGATTTATTAAGTGGCAATATAAGGCTGACTCTATCAACGTTGCCATCCAAGATGGACCTGAGGCCGGACAGTCGGTACCCCACTTGCATACACACATTATTCCACGTTATAAAATAAACAATGTAGGGGATTTAATATACGATAAATTAGATCATTGGGATGGTAATGGGACTTTGACTGATTGGCAAGGAAGAAGAGATGAATATTTGGGTGTTGGTGGTAGGCAAGCAAGAAAAAATAACTCTACATCGGCCACTGTAGACGGGGATGAACTCTCACAAGGTCCTAATGTCTTGAAGCCAGACAGTCAAAGGAAGGTTCGAGCTTTAACCGAAATGAAAAAAGAAGCTGAGGATCTTCAAGCCAGACTAGAAGAATTTGTATCTTCTGATCCTGGTTTAACACAATGGTTATAGTTCAATAAATAATAGATTCATACTTACGATATAAAAAATAGTAGGGAAGTTAATTTTCGTTTCGCAGCGAATCCCTTTTAGCAGAGGAAAAAAAAGATGAAACCATCCTTACTACTTTCCTCGAGGAGACTCAACAGTAAAGGTTACTTTCAATTCAATAAACAAAAGGTACAGCGATATCCGCAATTATGAAGCTTCAATTTTTTTCCTTTATTACCTTATTTGCTTGTCTCTTCACAACAGCCATTTTTGCGAAAGAGGACACGGCAGAAGATCCTGAGATCACACACAAGGTCTACTTTGACATTAATCACGGTGATAAACAAATTGGTAGAATTGTTATGGGATTGTATGGTCTCACGACACCCCAAACCGTTGAAAACTTTTACCAGTTGACCATTTCCAGGGACCCTAAGATGGGTTATTTGAACTCTATCTTCCATCGCGTTATTCCTAACTTCATGATTCAAGGTGGCGATTTCACTCACAGATCAGGTATTGGGGGTAAGTCTATCTTCGGAAACACGTTCAAAGATGAGAATTTTGATGTCAAACATGACAAACCAGGCAGATTGTCTATGGCCAATCGTGGTAAAAACACCAACGGATCCCAATTTTTCATCACCACCGTCCCATGCCCATGGTTGGACGGTAAGCACGTTGTCTTTGGAGAAGTCTTGGATGGTATGGACGTAGTTCACTACATTGAAAACGTTAAGACCGACAGTAGAAATATGCCTGTAAAGGAAGTTATTATTGTGGAAAGTGGTGAACTGGAAACTGTTCCTTTGGACAATAAAGACGCCGCCAAGCTACAGGAAGAGATCAAAGCGGAAGCTAGCGAAGCAGCCCACGATGAACTCTAAACTGCATCACTATTCAGGAGATGTATAGGCCAGCTATGTAACTATATAGTGCTTATAACAGTTGATTATCACATAGAACGAGTATGTTACCCTATGGCCCTTTTCTGGTACAACTTCACAAGAGTATTTCAATTGACCAACGTGGGTCTTGTTGACCAGCTGGGATCACACAGACCAAGAACTACCTTTATTATTAGGAACATACTGCTTTCTGGACACTTCCACTGCTATACCTTCTCGCAAATAGCCATAGTTCACCAATATTCATTCGGCCCGTTAGACGCTTGTAAGACCACTTTCCCGTTTTCGCCCGAGAAGATATATTAGCTGCTTACATTAGATTATTTCATCAAAACTCACGGCTTTCAAACCAAAGTCATTGGTGCTCTGCTGCAATTGCCCCATACTACGCAGATATTTAAAATCGAGGTTTCTGTGATATTTTCTTAAGCTCTTATCTACAAAAATAGCATTTCAGAACCAAAAAACAACGATGGATATTCGTGGTAGAAAAATGAAAAAACCGCCTGCATGCGTGCAGTGCCGTAAGAGGAAGATAGGCTGCGATCGTGTTAAGCCGATTTGTGGGAACTGTATGAAGCATAATAAAATGGACTGCTTTTATCCGGACGTTCCCGGACAATACGTTCCCTCTAGTTCTTCCTCTTCCAATACACGCCAAGTAGCCAACGGTCCGTACTTAAACTCTTATTACGCTTCTCGTCGTGTCTCCAAGGAAACTGCTGCACTTTTGCAGAAAAATCCAGAACTGGCTTCTTTGGAGCAAATAAGAGAATACAACACGCGTCTGCAACTGCTCAATGCTCAAAATCAACTTAATAATAGATCATCTGCGGCAAATGCAACCTTGAATCAACAACACACTCAATATATTCCAAAATCAGTGCCTTCCTTGGAAAGTAAGCCAGTCACTTCTGCAAACGAATCTTCTACTCCACTCAATTGGGTTCAAGGCCCTGCAATTTTTCATATGCTAACCTCTCCTTACACACAAGATGAAATCATCAATCATGAAATGAATTTCTTGAAAGGCAGACTACTGGAATTGCAAGAAATTACAGGTAAGAAAATTACGGGAGTAAATCTTGATCTCAAGCAGGATTCCTCAGCGCAAATGCAGTCTTCACACTCCAATAGAAACCAAGAGGAGTTTTTGACAATTAAGAAAAGAAAACTGAGTGAAGACGGCGTTACGGACGGGGACGGTAAGCCAATTCCAGAGAGTGAAAGAAGACCTCATCTTAATGAATTTAAGGATTTAGATCCTCAATTTTTGGATACTAATAAAGTTTTTAATGTGTTTAATTCTGCTATTTCAGAAGAAGGTAGAAACAGATTATGGCTGTTACCAAAAAATATAAATAAAAGTTCTATCTTCCAGATTCAGTATTTGATTGAACGTGATCCTTTCCTATTCAAATTCTTCAATGACTTGAATATATTAATTGAAACGCAATTTAATGGACCTTTGCACGATTTGGTAGCAAGCCGTAACAGTATTGAGCGCAACAGTGGCATATCTCAAATATTAAAGTTTCCTTCACAATCGATAACACAGACCCTTATCAACAAATACTTATCCACGATAACGGAAACGAATTCAATACTTCCAATATTAAAACCAAAGAGACTATTACCCATAGTTGAGCAGCTTTTTCCTTCTAACACCATTAATAAGCCAAATTCTAAAGATTTTGAAACTATTTTTCAAGTTTTTAGTGTGACCAATGATCAGCTACTAAATCTAGGATTTATTACTCTCTGTCTCCTGATTCTTTTTGAATCGTTGAATTCTACGGTTTTGATTCCTCTTAGAGATGATGAACACTTGCAATTATTCAATGTGTTATTCAACTACTTGCCTTTGTTGAAGTCTAATTTAACAACGCTTAGATTTGAAATTGAAAAAAGGTCAATGTGTAATATAGAGACCCTGCGGTTTATTTCTTTGTGGAAATATTACCAATTTGTGATGGACACGTCGTCATCGTCCTCTTTCGTAATTGATTACGACGAAGATATGCATATGGCATGTTTACTATCGTTAAATCATGAAACTCAAAATCAATCTCATATTTTGACCTGGAATTTCATATTTAAGAACTACTGCTGGAGACACCTTTTCTTAGGTCAATTGCCGTTGCTAATGTCTGAACCTTTCACAAATTCTACCCCAATTATTGATCCTTTGTTGAACAACGATTTTGAATTGATTGATTTTGAAGTAAACTTGATGAAATATTTGCAAAGTAAAGATCAACAACTATCCATTGATAAAATTATACAGTTAATCAAGCTTTTGAAAAATAAGAATATCGAGGTCAGCCAAGGATGTTTAACGACTCCTTCAATAATTAATAATATCATGGATTCTCTAATCTACAGGAATTCAATGTTATATTTGAACTTTTACCTCTTATTGCAATTTGAAACATTGAAAAATTATGCTAAATTTAACGAAATTTTGGAAGACTTTTTGGAATTGTCGAGGGAGACCTTGTTCTTTGTTTTCTCGAACTTAGCCAATATTAAATTTGCTGGTCATGAATTCACATTCATCAATAAATCTATTGTGGTTCTGCAAACTTTAGTTTTAATGCTTTTGGCGCTCTATCAAAGGTCTTTTGATTCTTCAAAGAGGACGAATGATGCTAATGAAATCAGTGAGCAAACAGATATTCATAGTAATAACGACAATAGTAAGAGAATAAAGAATAAAAATGTTATTCATTTAATTATCAACAAAATTGCAATGTTGTTAAGTGATTATACCAAGAATTGTAAAAAGCAAAATAAACTCATCGAAAATCTGATTATTAAAATTAAGACAATCTCCAAGTATATCAAAAATCTTGAGGAGAATAAGGTAACGACTAGCGCCGATTCAAATTATTCCATTAATAACGGATTTTCTGGCATATCTGCAGAGCAGTTGATTAAATTAAATCACGAGTTGAGTAAAATTTCAGAATCTCTGATAAAAACGGATTTTTATGAACAGAGGAAAAATAGCACAGTTTCTAATGGAGTTTTAGGCGCAGCAGCTCCTGTTGATAGCGACGCAAATTCGGATACTTTCGGTTTAACAAAGGAGAATTTCAACGAAGTTTTTGAGGCTATTCGTAGCTAAAGCGACTCAAACAAATTAAAGAAGAAGTTGAGACTTTTATAGTATTTATTATTTAATCTGAGGATTTGTATTATTTTTTTATATAGAATGAATAAATCAGAAAAAGGAAATTATGAAAAGAAAAGAATGAGGAGAGTGGGAGATATTTAATGTTGTTAGCTATTTATCTGTATGGAAGTTATTACCTTCTTTTAAGATGGTACAAATAGCATATAGGTGGGTTTGGTATAAAGATCATTTAGTTTTTGTCATAGATTTTTCAATTGTGCATAGGACCAGTTTATGTTACCTCTATCATACTTATATTTTTTTATATACAAATTTTTAAATTACCGATATTATATATAGGCACCGATAGTATAGCCCACCAAAGCGCCCAAATAACCTCCAACAACAATAGGAATTGGCCAATTCTGCCAATCTCTATCCCAATCCAAAGGAATGACAACACAACTAATCCAACCCCCTACAACGATAAAGATAAAATACTTCTTCCATAATCCCACTTTGAAATCACAATTAAATACAGAATAAACTGCAGGGTATGCTAAAAATGCAAAATGCAGTGACAACAGCCAGGTTTCCCACAATAAGTCCATTAATGGCGCACCAAATAATATAGTTAATAACATTGTGGGAAAGCTCAACAAAAATGTAACACCTAGACAAATAATGGTCAATGAGTAATTGATCTTAATGATTTTGTTACCGTAAACTGTGCATTTATTGAATTGTAAAACTAAATAAGCAACTTGTGTAGGAATCAAAAAACTTAGCAACTTCACCGTATTGAAATTTGAAGATACAAAAACGTAGTAATAAAGTAGTGCTACTAAATGGTATGGAAATGTCATCAGAGGGGTTTTCCTCACATACACAGGTGGACGATCATGATCTACGTTCTTTTTCTCACGATTTTGGTGCGTTGTTAATGTTGTGTCATCAGAGAATGATACGGTTTTTTTCACTGTCTTTCTAGTCCTTTTTTTAGCTGGCATATTTAAATTGGACCTTCTTTAGTGCACTTGTTTATGTTCCTGCAAAGTCTTTGATTAAAGGCACCGTTTGCACTTTTGCTTTATTTCACTAACTGTTCTTTATTTGTTTTTTTTGCTGTGCAAAAAGTAACTTTTTCCTCATCCCCGCGTTACGTAAATAGTTCCGAAAATGTACGATGATACATGCGTTATTGTTACAAATCTAGTGTTTCAAGTAGTGGTTCTTATTCACTACTCGAATGCCTAGTGATAGATAGATGTATATATCGGGCTAGTTAGCATTAAATATCCTTTATATGTATTGTTCACTTACCCTGGCATAAAGATCTCATTGAAAATTCAATATTTATGATATCTCTCCATGCTTCAAAATGCGCATGTCTTCCTGCTTTCTGCGCAATGCTTTTCCGTCTATCAATAGCTAATCCACAGAACCTCCGTATAACGTTGAAATCAAGCATAGGCCTCATAGAGTGACCCATCTGATAAAAGTCGTTGGCCAATCTTTCCATGCGAGGGTTTAAACCACCTAGCTGTAATTCTCGATCGATGATTTGTTGTTGAATCACATAAAGTCTTCTGTATTTTTCCTCACTTAAAGGAACTATCTTGAAGACTGACCCATCCACTTGGCCACCAACGTTTTGAAACGATGGCACTTGAGGAGAGCCAAATTCCTCGTTTCTTGGTAAAAGCATCATACAACTATTGGTGGAATGCAACGTGAAACTGGAGCAGTGGACTAAACGTTGACCCGAAAGAGAGTTGGGTTCATCTGGCGCATATTTTAAAACATGAACATTTCTGTCAGCATCTGTTGCCGCAAAATACATATCCCCTCCGTTCACCAAAAACTCTAGCGACATTGTTTGAAATTTCGACATACTTCTGCCCAATGAAATCATCCTGTATGGTTCTGCGTCAAAACCAATAAATTGGAACCCCTGCATAGCGTCACCAATTATCAAAAGATTACCAAAGCTTTTAGAATCCGTAACGAAAACAGGAATATCCAAAAATGCCACTGGTATGACGGAATTATCTTCTTGGATATCTCTTACTAGAACTTTTTGGCTTTGACTAATCATGAATCTTCCACTAACCTCACAAACAGTAGATACAGTACCACTGACCTCTTCTTGAAAAATTTCCTTGAGCTTATAATTGGTATCAGGTTTACCAGGTTCGGGAACAACTTCTATCACATCATAAATATGGAAAGCGCCAGTTGGTGGAGTGTCTTCAGTGGTGGCATTGGCAACACCGGCTATAATGTATTCTCTTTTCCTCTTAGTTTTTGAATTAATTTGAATCATAGAGGATCTCATTTCATTGACGACAGAATTCTTTGGAAAGTCGATTTTATCAATGACCTTCCAACTTTTTGGATTAATGAGTAAAATTCCACTTTGAAATCCTTCCGCATGAGGAACATTCTCGTCATAACCAATTACTTTTTCGCCATCTTCTCCTAATGCTTCGTAAGGAACCCGCTTGCAATAAGATACAAGAAACAATTGAGCCCTTTCATGATAGACTAGTTTTTGCAGAGTTTTGTAGTCATCAAGCACATTGCTGATCTTTATCTGTTTCAATGGTAATTTGTTACCATAGTACATATTGTCAGTAGTTAGTGTGTAAACTCTGGCGTTTTTAATATCATCTACACACATGACTGAACGCTCGCTCCAGGGAGTGACTGAAACCAATGGTATGTTTCCGAATTTGAAAATCTTCGGTGTGGAATCATCTTCTTTTATTAATATGTATGGAACGCTACCGGTTACAAATATTACCGAATAACCGTTGTAATCGGGAAAGTAATGCATGATTCTTTCGATGGAACTAACACCCTTGGCGTATGCATTGTCAGGAGCACCAGTAATAGCTAGATCATTTCTTGTAACGTTTCTATAAAATCTACTACGTCTTTGTGGTAATTTTCTATATTGGTAAATCTCTCCTCCGAAGGTTAATATTGTCAGGTATTCTTCTTTATTGTCATGGCCCAGTTTGTTTATCATTACTTGTTTAATCGATGGATCAGGGACGATCTCATCGCCCAGTTGATAAGTGCTAATGTATAAAGATTCATTTAATTGGTCAACACCATTTAGTTGAAAGATTCTGTCATTATGGTCTTTAGTAAAAAAGATAATTTGGTTATCTGCAGTAACAAATGTAAACAATAACTGTTCTTCTTGAGACTTACTCAACCCAATCAAAAATTCATTACACATATTGCTTTTCAAAATCAAACCAGATGTAATAACCATTTCATTCAAAATTTCTGGCAAATCAACTTTTAACAATTTTCTTTTATTCTTTTCCTCCAATTCAAATATCTTAATATCACCCCTTGATACGGTAACTAGTATATACGGATCCATGACGGAAACATGAATAACTTCGTAGTCAAATTTAATTGTGGTGAGACGTCTAAAATGTGTATCATATAAATATAAGTGATTGGTGGTGACTTGTATTATTCTTTTTTCTTCACCAAACATTGAAATGTAAACTGTAGTAGCATCTCTTCTTAAACGGCCGCCCTTATGAAGTTTGAAGTTATTGTCACTTTCATATATGTCACTCCGGGATTTTGTGGAATCAGTAGTTATTAAGTACCTATCTCTTCCTTTGACCTTCAGATTCCAGATTTGTGTTATACTGATAAATTTCAATGCTAATTCAATTTCCGGTTGAACACTAGTCTGTATGACGGTCAAATGAGAACCTGAACCATTTCCCGATGTGGCAACTAGCGAATACTCGTTTTTGTTTGGATTTGGTAGTCCTTTTACCACATCATCAATGGAAGATACCTTACCTACAGTTAACGATGTGATGGGACCAACATTCCTTAGAGATGATAACAGTTCGATATCGAAAGGTTGAACAGTTTCCACAGTGCCTTTGGAATCATTAGTTGTTAGTCCATTTTCAGGAGCTTCATCGGCGTATAAATCGTCCATTTCCTCATCATCGTCGTCATTGATATCCATCAAACTATTTGTACCTGAAGATGGATTGTGTGCTTCTCTTGTTTCAATGGTAGATTTCAAATTATTCAATCTGAGAACCAAAGCATTTCCTGAACCAAACCCAATAAATAAGTCCATATTTTTGTTTGAATTGGTGGCATTCAAACGTGTTATACATTTTGGATTGGAGTTCTCCTTCAAAAGATCATTGACTATAGGTAGCTTGAAAATATCGAATTTAATCAGTAACCTGCCCTCTGCTTCCATTTGGATATAGTATATATTGGATTTCAAGTCCATAAGTAGTAGTGTTTCGTCATTATTACTTCCTCCGTTTTTGCTCTTGGACGAAGGTATCCAAATTGACGTAGTGTTTTTCTCCCTGAACATAATTTCCAATGAAGAATTGTTGATAATTTTTGTTTTCTGTAACTCTTTATCAGCAAATGAGTTTAATAATACTGTCGATTGTAAAACGCCAGTATTATCTAGAAATGCCAGTTCATTGGTTCCCACAATGATAGCACCATTCGAAACAGGTACAATGGTGTGTAGATCCCAAGGCAGTTCCTTGACAAATGCTATTGTGGTTGATTCAATCTTGGTGGCACTTTCTGCAGGCTGGATATTTAATGTGAGTATAACGTATTGTGTAGGGAGTTTTGAAATGGTGGTGTTTCCTGCCCAAACAAGCTTTGGTTGGTATAAGAGCGCTATCGTTGGTTTAGTAAAATTTTTCAAGAACTGAATATCTATGATATTTTTGGCGCCTTCGTACAACTCACTCGCTACCAATACCACGCTTGGAGCCGTGAACTTGTCACCTAACTTGGTTCTCTTCCTCTTATTGAAAGTATTCGTCCCTTGGGATTTTTGATTCATGCTATGGATTAATTCACTATCGTCTATGTTCTCGTCCTCATCTTCTTCCTCCTCATCGTCGTCATTTTTATTGACATGGAAGGGTAGAAAAGCGATAATGTCATTATTGAACAGTAAGGCACAAGAACTTCCAGGATCCATTCTCAAGGTGGAAATTTTGGCCAGCTCTACCAACGATTTACCCTTGAACTTTCCTTCGTAGTAATGCAGGCTTAGGGTATCGATTGAGTTTGTTAGCGTGTTGAACTTTAAAATAGAGATTTTAGCGACGCCTGTGCATAAAAGCAGGCAACTTAACGGACTGTCTTTTTGGGGAATGAGGCCTATATCGGTGATCAAGCCATGAAACTTAAACTCATCAGTCAAATACAGTTTACCATCCCTAGTAGGCCTGTAGACAGAAAGGATATTTGTTCGCACCACTAAGAGCTCCTCATAATCTGAAGTAGTAAAATGTGTTGCTAATGAATGAGACACAACAGTAGCGTCAAGCACATCATCATATACATTCATAGGGCCAGTAGCTAGAGTAAAAAGCGAATCTAGGTTAGTACCTGATAGTTTTAATCAGTGAAGTGTTCAAGGGACGGTGATCTTCCTCAATTTACATATGATTGCTTTAACGCTGCTCTGTGAAATATGTCACCTCGAACTTACCTTATATTAAGATCACTTACTACGTTGTCTTATTGGGAGCCGACGGGATGAGGAAGCACAAAATGTCACTAATAGGGCTGGTCAGTGGCACAGTGAATCATAATATATCGGTTGAGCACCAGTTAAAGTATGAACATGTTAAATTTAAGACTCTCACTTATCAATGGTTACATTTTGGTCTAAATTTATTTATTTATGACACTATCAGGTACCTTGGTAAAGGAATTGAAAATAAATAGCACCCACACATCGCATGATGGCAGGAAATGAAAAATTACATCAGCGAACTAATGCTTTCTCGATGAATTATTCATCCATCAAAACGGTCTTTCAAGATTAATGTCTAGTTGCTTCAAAGATAGGCATAGTTTAGGTCATTTTATCAGCTACTGTAATATAGTCATAAGAACGCGAAAATGAAGGATGCTAATGAGAGTAAATCGTATACTATAGTGATCAAATTAGGCTCTTCATCGCTAGTAGATGAAAAAACCAAAGAACCTAAGTTAGCTATCATGTCGCTTATTGTCGAAACTGTAGTCAAATTGAGAAGAATGGGACACAAAGTTATCATCGTGTCCAGTGGTGGTATTGCTGTTGGTTTGAGGACTATGCGTATGAATAAAAGACCAAAACATTTAGCAGAAGTTCAGGCCATCGCAGCTATTGGGCAGGGTAGATTGATCGGGAGATGGGATCTTCTGTTTTCGCAATTTGATCAACGTATCGCTCAAATTCTATTGACCAGAAATGATATTCTGGACTGGACCCAATATAAGAACGCTCAAAACACAATTAATGAATTGTTGAACATGGGCGTTATTCCCATTGTGAATGAAAACGACACACTATCTGTTAGAGAAATCAAATTTGGTGACAATGACACTTTATCAGCAATTACTTCTGCTTTAATCCATGCAGATTATCTTTTCTTACTGACAGATGTTGACTGTTTGTATACTGATAATCCAAGGACAAACCCAGATGCCATGCCGATCTTAGTTGTCCCAGATCTCTCAAAGGGTTTGCCCGGTGTGAATACTGCTGGTGGTTCAGGTTCTGACGTTGGGACCGGTGGTATGGAAACTAAATTGGTTGCTGCAGATTTGGCAACGAATGCCGGTGTTCATACGTTGATCATGAAAAGCGATACACCTGCGAATATAGGTAGAATTGTCGAGTATATGCAAACTCTAGAACTTGACGATGAAAATAAAGTTAAACAAGCATATAATGGCGATTTAACGGATTTGCAAAAAAGAGAATTTGAGAAATTAAAGGCTCTTAACGTTCCACTACATACGAAGTTCATTGCTAATGATAATAAACACCATCTAAAGAATAGAGAGTTTTGGATTTTACACGGTCTTGTCTCTAAAGGCGCTGTTGTTATAGACCAAGGTGCGTACGCAGCCTTAACAAGGAAAAATAAGGCGGGATTATTGCCAGCAGGTGTTATTGATGTTCAGGGCACTTTCCATGAGTTAGAATGTGTTGACATAAAAGTTGGTAAAAAGTTACCAGATGGCACGTTAGATCCAGATTTTCCCTTGCAAACAGTAGGCAAGGCAAGATGCAATTACACGAGTTCTGAATTAACTAAAATTAAAGGTTTGCACAGTGACCAAATCGAAGAGGAATTGGGCTATAATGACAGCGAATATGTCGCTCATAGAGAAAATTTGGCATTCCCACCTCGTTGAAACGAACTAAAAAGTTATAGAGGATTCCCTTAATGATATTTCTTATATAAAACACTACCTTTATATTTCCAGGTTAAATAATGACACATTAAGCATGTTTTGTTTTTTTGAAGAATTGTGCAGAGCAGCTGTTTCTTCCTAATCCACATTAGTGTTCTTAACTCAAAAAAAAGGTAGTTGTTAACAGCTACTTTTTGTGATCCGTTAAAATCCTTCTATCTACTTATAAGCCCTAAATTAAATGAGTTGTGCGTATTTAAAATAAATGTATATTCAACCAAAGATTTGGATATCATCGTTTTTAACAGCCTCTAATTCTTCGTCATTTTCTATTCTGGCATGTTGTTCCTCATCCTCATTTTCATTAAAGTTCACTCGTTGACCTAACAATCCCGCAAAGAATTCATCGATTTGGTCGTCTGACCATTTGTATCCGGATGTGATGGGGGCTTCATAATTCGCAATTGGATCTTGAACTGAGTAGTTCAATTTCCTACCCTTGGAAGCCTTAGTATCGATATTCTTCTTTAGCTTGTTGTTCGAACGAGCATTAGTTGAGGTGATTGTAATTGCTGCACTTTCAGAATTGTGAGCGTTGGAAATCTTTTTGTCAATTAAATCGTTTAGTAAAACACGGTAAAAATCTTCGTCATCAAAAACATATGGGTTTTCGGTAATGTCAATGGCATTGTTATCCTTTCTTCTTGGGTCATAGTTTTTCGGGATATCAAGCCCATCATCCGAATTCTCATTGTCATCAACACTATCTTTGACAACGGGAGAAATCAATTCTGGTAGCCTGCCATTAGCACAGTCTTTTTGGAAATACAAAGGCGTTATGTTTCTCCTGTTCAACTTTGTTCTTTTCATCAAACGGGACATATCGGATAATTGGTTTTCGACTTGTACATCTGCAGGTAAGTTGATAGCTTTGAATTTGTTAGATGATAAAGCAGCGTTACCTGATGCAGAAGAAACTTTGGTAGACCACTTGTTTAATACGGCAGTCCTGTACTCTTTTAGTTCTGAGTCTAAGCTATTAGTTTCTTGGTAAAGCTCTTTGAGAGATCTTTTTTTGGACAATTTATGCTTCGCCACCTCTTCATTTTGAGTGATATGATCGCCAAGTTGGAATTTTATTCTGAAATTTATCAACCGATTGAATAAATTATTGAACAGTTTTTCGTTTTCCTTCAGCAAACGCTTTGTTTCCTCTGAATCATCCATTTTAGCCTCTTCCCAGGACTCTGTAGTTAATGGGAGCTTATTTGCTGCAATTACAGCTTTTTGTAGTTTTATTCTCAAATCAATGATGTTGTCAAATAATTTTGTCTGTTGTAAAATGGAATAACCCTTCGAAGCATCTCTTTGAACTGATTGAGACAGTTTGTTAATAGCTTGTTTAGTCTCTTGTTGAATTAGTTTCGATAGTGCATGCCTTTTCTGTTGAGCCTCCTCCGTTTCACCGCCGTCCGCGTCTGATTCTTCTTCATCGATCTCTACTTCTTCATCTTCAGAATCAGTCCTGAATGAAAGAGCATCTTCCTCTTTTTCTTCTTCCTCTTCTTCTTCCTCTCCTTCTTCCTCTTCTTCTTCTTCTTCTTCTTCGTCCTCATTCTCGGAAACTTCTTCATATAATGCTTGTCTTGAACCTTTAACACCTGTATATTTTGGATCGTTTAGTTCTAAACCTTTTTCTGCTCTTAACTTAGACTTTTCCACCTCCAAATAGTGCGCCTTCTTGGTTTCTTCTGTGTTGCTATTTCCATAGTCGCTTAAATCACTTTCTCCATTTTTTTCATTGTGTTGAAATAAAGATGCATTTTCCTCATCTTCAATATCGAAGTCTTTATTGACCGGTTTAATGGCAATATCGGAAATTTGATCCGCTAGTGATTTTTCCATCTTTTTTTGCTCTATATTTATTGGTAACAGTGCTTATTGTTACTCAATGTATGGTACGCTGCATACCTATCAAGATGCGACTACATATATACAATTATCTCATCTCATCGCGTATTGAAAAATTTTCCATCTTCTAATTTTTCAGAACCCATAAATTCGGGTAACGAGCAGTGGAAAAAACTTAAATCCGCAGTAATAGGCTTGCAAAGGACCAAAGACAGCATATGGAGCAGTTAAGAAATCTAAGAATGCATTGTATATTAGAGTAGTATATGGAAAAGCTCGGACTGGGAGCCGTAAAATCTCTTTCCCGTAAGATCTGGCTGCAAACCTGGTCTACATAAATGTAGTACATTATAAGGGACTACCAAGAAATACGAAGCGCTCAGATATCTCTTAAAGTTCATTTTTTTGCCGGAATAATCTTGGTTTAGTAACTTATAAAACTACTTACGTCCAATAAATCGTTATATTTTATGCCGTTGTCATAAAGTGGACACTTTCGAGAGACGGTGCTGGCCAATAAGATGCTAATATTTGAAATATTATTTACCCGGGCCCGGGTGGGAAAAACAAGGAATTAAAGATAATGAAGTGATCTTTTGGCGAGATAGTAAAACTTTCAATTATCTAGGAACAATTTCAAACGCCAATTGTTAACTTTGTGTACAGTATTTCTAGTTTTTATCTCATTGAAAACAAAATTCAGTCAACTTGGAAATTTAAGCAGGCTACTGTGGCATTGAGATATTTTTCCGCAGAATAAGAACCGATTAGCAAGTTACCGCATTATTTTTAAACCGTGGACAATCATGTTTAATAGAGTCTTTACCAGGTCATTTGCATCAAGCTTAAGAGCTGCTGCTTCCAAAGCTGCTGCTCCCCCACCGGTGAGATTGTTCGGTGTTGAGGGCACTTACGCAACAGCTTTATATCAGGCCGCTGCAAAGAACTCCTCTATTGATGCTGCCTTTCAATCTTTGCAAAAAGTTGAAAGCACAGTCAAAAAAAATCCAAAATTAGGTCACTTATTACTGAATCCTGCATTGTCATTGAAGGACAGAAATTCTGTCATTGATGCAATCGTGGAGACTCACAAGAATTTGGATGGTTATGTCGTTAACCTATTGAAGGTTCTTTCCGAAAATAACAGACTGGGATGTTTTGAAAAAATTGCGTCTGACTTTGGCGTTTTAAACGATGCTCACAACGGGTTACTTAAAGGTACAGTGACTAGTGCTGAACCATTGGATCCTAAATCTTTCAAGAGGATTGAAAAAGCTTTGAGCGCTTCCAAATTGGTGGGGCAAGGTAAATCTTTGAAGCTGGAAAACGTGGTTAAGCCAGAGATTAAGGGTGGTTTGATTGTAGAACTTGGTGACAAGACTGTTGACTTAAGCATTTCTACAAAGATTCAAAAACTGAATAAGGTCTTAGAGGACAGCATCTAACGTTAATAATATAGTTGGATATGCTCAACTCGTTTGATGTTACTTTCTTTGCCTCCCTCCTAATTTTTGATTCTGTTCAAATATATATTCTTCTCCGTGAATTTTTCCTAAACATCAAAATTACGTACATATACGAATAAATAAGAAACCCCTCTAAAAAGTGAATTTTTTTGTTCGAGACAACCATTTCAATCATATATATGTTCGTGTATCCAGGCAAACTTATATTAATCGCAAAAAAAAAAAAATCATTAGTGTATATATGGAATAAACATAAAAAATAATAAAAGAAGAAAAAAAAAAATAATGAAGAATTCTCATTGGTTTTCGAAGATTTCAAGAAAGTCCGAAGAACATTTTAGACCTTTTTGATAATTCGAGATGTGCATGCACAATAATAATCATTTCATAGTTGAATTTTGATGTATTCTTTCGTTACAAATCAAATATATAGTCAAAGTCACGTCTATACACTTAATAATATGTCTTGATGTATATAAATGGATAATAAATACAAACGTGGGAAGTCGGAGACATTGCCTTTACCCAGTAATTGAACGGGAGGTATGCAAAAAGATTATTTCTCTTTCTTTACTTCATTTTCGGCAGCATTCATAGCTTTGAAGTTTTTGAGTTTCTCCTTCTTTTCCAGTTCTCTCTTTTGCAAAAACTCTTTGTACTTGTCGATGGTGACACGTCTTTGCTTCTTTTGATATTCTTCAAACCCTTTAAAGTTAGTTTGGAACAAATTATCCCAGAAAGTGAAAAATGGTTGAGCAAAGTTCGTCTTGATACCAAATTGCTGGTGGTGAATATCGTGATAGACAGCGTTATTAGGGAAAAGCCATTGGAATGGGTCAAGTGGCAAAGCATACCCACAGTGGTCATCGACAGTCTTCATGGTGGCAAAGGTAAAAAGAATGATTTGCTCTCTGTGAGTCAAATGAGTTAACGTCATGGCAATACCGGTTCCCAAAGTATCTAACAAGAAGCCCTCAACAGGATTGTTGAAAAGAGCACCGTAAGCATATGGCACGTATAGTTCATGATGAACGGAGTGGAACCATTTGTATAAGGTCTTATTCATATGCATCAATCTATGCAAAAAGTATTGCCATGTATCAACGAATAAAAAGCCTGCAAAGATCTTCAAAGCGGACATTCCGTACATATAGCCGTAATAAATAGCGGCATCTGGAATAATCCGAGGAAGGTCTGCACGAAGCTTCCACATGGCATTTTCTTCAAACCCAGTCATGTAGATCGGCTCGAAGTGCATAAAGATAAGGCCAACAATGGTCTGTATGATATGTTGTAGAATCACTTCAAGGAAAACATGCATTCTCGACGCCTTGTTCCTCTTGGCAACCTCTTCGCTCGGATGAATTCTGTATTTCTCAGCCAGATGGAAAGTGTCTATTACATGGAATATACCAGACAACGCCCAGTAGGCAACAACCGGCGCAACCAAGGCCAGCACACCATCACTCATTTCCGGCAGCAAGGATTCCTTGGGGCGTAAATTAATGGCAGGGGCCTTGGCATAGTGCATAAACCCAAATGAGGTCTTGAGACCAAATGCTAGTGGAAAGGAACCGGCTGCAGTTGCATTCGATGTTACGTTCATCGTATATTTTCTTTTCGTATACACCCTCTTCGGACTAGAATGTTAGAAATACCCAGACCAAACAGTAAAGACGAAGACCCGGAGTAAATGCAAGGGAATAGAGGATATGTAAATCGTTACTTCTTTTATAATCCCAAAACACGAAACGAAAAATGCGGCAACAACAGCGCAGCAGGATGAAGAAAGAGTGAAATAAATCAAGACAATAGCAAACAAGAGATTTTTAATAACCCAAAAAGAAATTTTTCTGTTAAAATTGGTGCGGAAAGACTAAGAAAGGCCGCAGAAGCCGGAGAAAAGCGCGACTGCCCGAAGAAGGACGCGGGGTGAGGGAATAAGACAATAGGAAACAGGAGGTCGAAAAGCTTATTAAGCTGTGCAAGTGAAAAAGATAGAGAAATGACGATAAGGTGAGAAGGATAAAACGCGTTTCAAGTCACACAACAGCAGCAGCAGCAGTGGCAGCAGCAGCAGCAGCAGTGGCAGCAGCAGCAGCGGCAGTAATAAAGACTAGCCCTGCGTATTCCTGTTTTGACCTATCTTCTTTTTGCGGATACCCGCACAGCACGTGTGTTTCCGTGGAACGGGATTTGGCAGAAAGGTTTGCATTGCACTATTTACATGAGCTTATATATGTTTTTTTTTCTACCTGCATTTGTATATCTAATGACGAAGCGTTCTACTGGGAAGACACTTCCGTCTGCTCTGTAGGATGTGATTCGAGCTTAGCTAGTTCCTTCAGAATCACGCTTTCTTCCCTCGCAATGTTCCCCACACGCTGAATAAGCTTGTGTTCCAGCCCCAGAGCATTGAACACATCGTAATTCCAATGTTTGTCCTTGTCACCCATCCTCCATGGGTCCTCCCAGTATATGGACGGTTTTTTGGCGGGTGCTGTCTGCTTTTCTGCTTGTGTGGCATTCTCAAACACCTTCAACAAGGACTCCCGCAAGTCTGCCACTGCCTCTTGACAATATGTAGGTCTATACTGTCCGCTATACCAGACGTGTCCGTTAGAGTCCTTTTTTCTTAGCTTGTCACTCTCCTTACGCTGTGCCACATCACGGAGGTATCTCAACCGGCAGAGGTTCTGGTATAGATGGACACTCTGCTTATAGTTTTGCAAGTTCACTACACACATACATTTCCAGATGTCCCTCCTCAATGATGGCTTTCTGTTGCTCCAGTTTGGTCTCACAAACAGCTTATCCACCTGTGTTTGCGAAAAGTTGGGAAATTGAGAATATAGTACTTGTCCATACTCTAGGTTCCTAAAGATGTATACCTGGGGTGGAATTATCTTTGTCTTTTCGAACCATGAAGCGGGGCGGAATCTTGAAATTGAATGGTTTACCTTCATGCTTTTGCCCTGAAATATCGATTTTTCTGTCGCTGTTTCTCTATTTATTCCTCACAGGATCTCCTCTTTCCGTTTTCCTCTACATTTCATCATATAGCCTTACTTTCACTTTTTCCTTTAGTATCTGAATATCGGAAAAGAGAATATTGTAGGAAATGTATTTTTCCCGTCTACCGTACAAAATGAGTCGTTAACTTGACAGGAATCATCAACTTTATGCACGTCTGAAATTTAACCGTGGCGTATATGGTTCATTGCTTACACGAATGTCTCCTAGTTTATATTTCCTGAGAAAGTTCTCTACAGCCCAAATAAATAGTTATATAGATATATAAGAAAAGCGACAACAAAAGAAAAAAAAAATACAGTCCTACTAAAATAACATAATTGCGGCACAGAAGAGTAACCACAACTAGTAGAACATCGAGAAAGGAGAGGTAACAAAAAGACAGAATTGAGAACGATTGAAGGCGTTTGAGTAGTAGTAAAAGTATTTGGCTTCATTAGTGTGTGAAAAATAAAGAAAATAGAGACAATACTATCGACATGAGTAGGAAAAATTCTAAGAAACTAAAAGTCTATTACTTACCTGTAACGCTAACCCAATTTCAAAAGGATTTATCAGAAATTTTGATATCCCTGCACGCCAAGTCATTCAAAGCAAGCCTAATAGGAGAACCACAGGCAGATGCAGTGAACAAGCCTTCCGGCTTACCTGCTGGCCCTGAAACACATCCGTATCCAACGCTATCACAAAGGCAATTAACCTATATCTTTGATTCAAACATAAGAGCAATAGCCAATCATCCTTCCCTTCTAGTGGACCATTATATGCCTCGACAGCTTTTGAGAATGGAGCCCACGGAAAGCTCTATTGCTGGGAGCCACAAGTTTCAAGTTCTCAACCAGCTCATTAATTCGATATGCTTTAGAGACAGAGAGGGCTCACCAAACGAAGTTATAAAATGCGCCATCATCGCACACAGCATAAAGGAATTAGATTTGCTAGAAGGTTTAATATTAGGCAAGAAATTCAGAACCAAGAGACTTTCCGGTACATCTCTTTATAATGAGAAACACAAATTCCCTAATCTACCTACGGTCGATTCCACAATAAATAAAGATGGAACACCAAATTCTGTAAGCAGCACAAGCTCTAATTCCAATTCGACCTCCTATACAGGTTATTCGAAGGACGACTATGATTACTCAGTGAAAAGAAACCTGAAAAAAAGAAAAATAAATACAGATGACTGGCTGTTTTTAGCCACTACCAAACATCTCAAACACGATCAATACCTATTGGCTAACTATGATATAGATATGATAATTAGTTTTGATCCAATGTTGGAAATTGAATTGCCCGCTTTGCAAGTACTGAGGAATAATGCCAATAAGGATATTCCGATAATAAAGCTATTAGTACAAAATTCTCCAGATCATTACCTGTTAGATTCTGAAATCAAGAATTCAAGTGTTAAATCGTCGCATTTGAGCAATAACGGTCATGTCGATGATAGCCAAGAATATGAAGAGATCAAATCCTCCTTACTATATTTTTTGCAAGCAAGGAATGCTCCGGTGAACAACTGTGAGATTGATTATATTAAATTGGTAAAGTGTTGTTTAGAGGGGAAAGATTGCAATAACATTTTACCGGTTTTGGATTTGATAACGTTAGATGAGGCCTCCAAAGATTCGAGCGATTCTGGGTTTTGGCAGCCTCAATTAACAAAATTGCAATATTCGTCTACAGAATTGCCCCTTTGGGACGGACCATTGGATATCAAAACCTATCAAACAGAGTTAATGCATAGAGCCGTCATAAGATTGCGAGATATACAGGACGAGTATGCCAAAGGCACTGTTCCACTGTACGAGAAACGATTAAACGAAACTCAACGGCAAAATCAGTTGGATGAAATAAAGAATTCTGTTGGTCTTACATTCAAGAAAAAACAAGAAATGGAAAAATCCATTAATGACTCTGAAAAAAGGTTGAAGCATGCGATGACAGAATCTACCAAGCTACAAAATAAAATAAATCACTTACTGAAAATTAGGCAGGAACTAGAGAATTTCAACAAATTGCCCTCGAATACTACTTCATCAGAAAATCATCTGGAAGAGGGATCTGCCTTAACAGACAAGTTGAAGGAATACATAGACAAAAATGCGACTCTTTTTAATAAGTTAAAGGAACTCCAACAAGCAAATGCGGAAAAATCAAAGCTCAATGATGAACTACGTTCCAAATATCAAATAGAATCTTCAAAAGCTGCAGAGTCCGCGCAAACATTGAAAATTTTGCGAGAATCAATGAAGTCTTTAGAAAACGAAGTTAATGGTCCACTGACTAAATTTTCCACAGAAAGCTTGAAGAAGGAGCTGGAACGTTTACAGAATGATTTTCAGTCGCTTAAAGCAAGAAACAAATTCTTAAAGAATTATATAACCTTAATGAACCGACAGTACGACTTAAAAAACAAAAACAACGTCCAGGTGGAAAAAGCTGCCGCAAATGGTACACGGTTTAGATCAACAAGATCCAATACCCCTAATTACACATGAATGTGACGTTTCCTAAAAGAAGTAGCCTGTATAATATAGAGAGATTTTATATACTTTCTTAATGAATTAGACTGTTTCTACAAGTATTTGACACTGGAAAAAAAGAGAAAGTACATAGAGATTGGCCAAATATTTAAATCTACAGAGTTGCCTATCGTTTATCGCCTTATTCTTCAGAAACATTTCATCAACTACTCTGGTGCATTATTTCATGTTAGTTACCATATATACCGGCCGGCCGCATCGGGGTTTTTTGATTGAAAAATTGGTATATTTTCAGTACACATATAAATAAAACCCTCAATTTGCCTCTCCAACCGTTATAACTATTCCAGATCCTCTTTACCGAGCAAGTAGGCTAGCTTCTGTAAAGGGATTTTTCCATCTAATACAATGAGTGGAGTATCAAATAAAACAGTATCAATAAATGGTTGGTATGGCATGCCAATTCACTTACTAAGGGAAGAAGGCGACTTTGCCCAGTTTATGATTCTAACCATCAACGAATTAAAAATAGCCATACATGGTTACCTCAGAAATACCCCATGGTACAACATGTTGAAGGATTATTTGTTTGTGATCTTTTGTTACAAGCTAATAAGTAATTTTTTTTATCTGTTGAAAGTTTATGGGCCGGTGAGGTTAGCAGTGAGAACATACGAGCATAGTTCCAGAAGATTGTTTCGTTGGTTATTGGACTCACCATTTTTGAGGGGTACCGTAGAAAAGGAAGTCACAAAGGTCAAACAATCGATCGAAGACGAACTAATTAGATCGGACTCTCAGTTAATGAATTTCCCACAGTTGCCATCCAATGGGATACCCCAGAATGATGTTATTGAAGAGTTAAATAAATTGAACGACTTGATACCACATACCCAATGGAAGGAAGGAAAGGTCTCTGGTGCCGTTTACCACGGTGGTGATGATTTGATCCACTTACAAACAATCGCATACGAAAAATATTGCGTTGCCAATCAATTACATCCCGATGTCTTTCCTGCCGTACGTAAAATGGAATCCGAAGTGGTTTCTATGGTTTTAAGAATGTTTAATGCCCCTTCTGATACAGGTTGTGGTACCACAACTTCAGGTGGTACAGAATCCTTGCTTTTAGCATGTCTGAGCGCTAAAATGTATGCCCTTCATCATCGTGGAATCACCGAACCAGAAATAATTGCTCCCGTAACTGCACATGCTGGGTTTGACAAAGCTGCTTATTACTTTGGCATGAAGCTACGCCACGTGGAGCTAGATCCAACGACATATCAAGTGGACCTGGGAAAAGTGAAAAAATTCATCAATAAGAACACAATTTTACTGGTCGGTTCCGCTCCAAACTTTCCTCATGGTATTGCCGATGATATTGAAGGATTGGGTAAAATAGCACAAAAATATAAACTTCCTTTACACGTCGACAGTTGTCTAGGTTCCTTTATTGTTTCATTTATGGAAAAGGCTGGTTACAAAAATCTGCCATTACTTGACTTTAGAGTCCCGGGAGTCACCTCAATATCATGTGACACTCATAAATATGGATTTGCACCAAAAGGCTCGTCAGTTATAATGTATAGAAACAGCGACTTACGAATGCATCAGTATTACGTAAATCCTGCTTGGACTGGCGGGTTATATGGCTCTCCTACATTAGCAGGGTCCAGGCCTGGTGCTATTGTCGTAGGTTGTTGGGCCACTATGGTCAACATGGGTGAAAATGGGTACATTGAGTCGTGCCAAGAAATAGTCGGTGCAGCAATGAAGTTTAAAAAATACATCCAGGAAAACATTCCAGACCTGAATATAATGGGCAACCCTAGATATTCAGTCATTTCATTTTCTTCAAAGACCTTGAACATACACGAACTATCTGACAGGTTGTCCAAGAAAGGCTGGCATTTCAATGCCCTACAAAAGCCGGTTGCACTACACATGGCCTTCACGAGATTGAGCGCTCATGTTGTGGATGAGATCTGCGACATTTTACGTACTACCGTGCAAGAGTTGAAGAGCGAATCAAATTCTAAACCATCCCCAGACGGAACTAGCGCTCTATATGGTGTCGCCGGGAGCGTTAAAACTGCTGGCGTTGCAGACAAATTGATTGTGGGATTCCTAGACGCATTATACAAGTTGGGTCCAGGAGAGGATACCGCCACCAAGTAGCTATATAGAATCAAATCTCATACATAATTTAAAGAACGAGAGTGCAATGTGATGATTGTGATTCCTGATCCTATGTCACGGACGACGACTTGTATCACCTTGAATTTTCTGACCAAAGGGGCCGAGTCGCTTCACGAGGGGATGAGAAAGGAAAAGAAGGGAAAACTAAACTTATATAACGCAGGTGTGTCTTTCTACCATTGCCATCAAGTTATTAAAGGCCACGAACAGGAACGCTAGAGACCTGAGTTTGTCATTTGTTTAGTTCAAGGATTAAATAAACAATCCTTCTACAAATAAGTCCTTTCTTTCACCATCGTCTTAAGACCACTGCCTCCAACGAAAACTAACCTAAAAGAGTTTAGATCACGAGTATTTTCGCTCTTTCCCTCCTTCCCCTGGTTTTTTCTCGTTAGTTCTTTTCATTTAAAAACTCTTCTCTTGTCAAGAATTTAAAAGACGAAGAGTCCAACACCGACTGATTTTCTAACAGCAAAGGAACGAAGTTTTGCCGTGCAAACAATAATTTCTAAATTATAATTTTGAGCCTAGCTGAGAAATAGGAGAGATTATATTTTAGAAAGGTAAGAAGTTTTTCTGTCATTCCTTTTAGAATATTTGCTACGTTCTAACATTTTTTGTTACTCAAGCGCATTTTCTGCAACTTCCCTTATAAGCTATTTCCTTTTTTTGGGACCGATCCTTTCTTCTGTCTTTGGTAACCTAAAAACCGGAATAGTCAAAGTTATCTGCATAGTCTTCTTGCCAGGCTTATTTTCGCCATACCATTTTTCTGGTACCCTAAACATTTTGGTCTTATTTTAGAACAGCTGGTGCCTCGTTTTTCCGCATTAGGCGCACTTTTTTCATAGCCACTATTCTAAAAGAAACAACTTTTTTTCAAAGGGAAATCTAAGTTGCCTGCACGAAGAATAAGACAAGGGTTCATAAACGTATAGTATTTGCCAAGTTCCATCTTTTTCTTTGTCACTTTAATATCGCAAAACAGAACACCAAAAACCTTTCAGCGCAAAGATTTGGCCCAATTATTCCATCTTTATACACTATGTCTAAAAATAGCAACGTTAACAACAATAGATCCCAAGAGCCAAATAACATGTTTGTGCAAACCACAGGAGGTGGTAAAAACGCCCCAAAGCAGATTCATGTTGCACACAGACGTTCCCAAAGTGAGTTGACAAATTTGATGATTGAACAATTCACTTTGCAGAAGCAGTTGGAGCAAGTTCAAGCACAGCAGCAACAGTTGATGGCTCAGCAACAGCAATTGGCACAACAGACAGGACAATACCTGTCAGGAAATTCTGGCTCTAACAATCATTTCACGCCTCAACCGCCTCACCCTCATTACAACTCAAACGGTAATTCACCTGGTATGAGTGCAGGTGGCAGCAGAAGTAGAACTCACTCCAGGAACAACTCCGGATATTATCATAATTCATATGATAACAATAACAATAGCAATAATCCTGGGTCTAACTCACACAGAAAGACGAGTTCACAATCCAGCATATATGGCCATTCCAGAAGACATTCTTTAGGTCTAAATGAAGCGAAAAAGGCTGCTGCGGAAGAACAAGCTAAAAGAATATCTGGGGGTGAAGCAGGCGTAACTGTGAAGATAGATTCTGTTCAAGCTGATAGTGGCTCAAATTCTACTACAGAACAATCTGATTTTAAATTTCCACCACCACCAAATGCTCATCAGGGCCATCGTCGCGCAACTTCAAACCTATCACCTCCCTCTTTCAAATTTCCTCCAAACTCTCACGGGGATAATGACGATGAATTCATAGCAACCTCTTCAACGCACCGCCGTTCAAAGACAAGAAACAATGAATATTCTCCAGGCATTAATTCCAACTGGAGAAACCAATCACAGCAACCTCAACAGCAGCTTTCTCCATTCCGCCACAGAGGATCTAATTCAAGGGATTACAATTCCTTCAATACCTTAGAACCTCCTGCGATATTTCAGCAGGGACACAAACATCGTGCCTCTAATTCATCAGTTCATAGTTTCAGTTCACAAGGTAATAATAACGGAGGTGGACGTAAGTCCCTATTTGCACCCTACCTTCCCCAAGCCAACATTCCAGAGCTAATCCAAGAAGGGAGACTAGTAGCTGGTATATTAAGAGTTAATAAAAAGAATAGATCGGATGCCTGGGTCTCTACAGATGGCGCTCTTGATGCGGATATTTACATTTGCGGCTCCAAAGATCGTAATAGAGCACTTGAAGGTGATTTAGTCGCGGTAGAACTATTAGTTGTGGACGATGTTTGGGAGTCCAAGAAAGAAAAGGAAGAAAAGAAGAGGAGAAAGGATGCCTCTATGCAACACGATCTAATTCCTTTGAACAGTAGTGACGATTACCACAACGATGCATCTGTTACTGCTGCAACAAGCAACAATTTTCTATCTTCTCCCTCCTCGTCTGATTCGCTAAGCAAGGATGATTTATCCGTCAGAAGAAAGAGGTCATCTACTATCAATAATGATAGTGATTCCTTATCATCTCCTACCAAATCAGGAGTAAGGAGAAGAAGTTCATTGAAACAACGTCCAACTCAAAAGAAAAATGACGATGTTGAAGTTGAAGGTCAGTCATTGTTATTAGTTGAAGAAGAAGAAATCAACGATAAATATAAGCCACTTTACGCAGGCCATGTCGTTGCTGTTTTGGACCGTATCCCTGGTCAGTTATTTAGCGGTACATTAGGTTTGTTGAGACCATCCCAACAAGCTAATAGCGACAATAACAAACCACCACAAAGCCCAAAAATTGCTTGGTTCAAGCCTACTGATAAGAAGGTGCCATTAATTGCAATTCCTACAGAATTAGCTCCAAAGGACTTTGTTGAAAACGCTGATAAATACTCCGAAAAGTTATTCGTTGCCTCTATTAAACGTTGGCCAATCACATCTTTGCATCCATTTGGTATTTTAGTTTCCGAACTTGGAGATATTCACGATCCTGATACTGAAATTGATTCCATTTTAAGGGATAACAATTTTCTTTCGAATGAATATTTGGATCAAAAAAATCCGCAAAAAGAAAAACCAAGTTTTCAGCCGCTACCATTAACGGCTGAAAGTCTAGAATATAGGAGGAATTTTACGGACACTAATGAGTACAATATCTTTGCAATTTCCGAGCTTGGATGGGTGTCTGAATTTGCCTTACATGTCAGGAATAACGGAAATGGTACCCTAGAGCTGGGTTGTCATGTTGTTGATGTGACCAGCCATATTGAAGAAGGCTCCTCTGTTGATAGGCGTGCGAGAAAGAGGTCCTCTGCGGTATTCATGCCACAAAAACTTGTCAATTTATTACCACAATCGTTCAACGACGAACTGTCGTTGGCCCCTGGCAAGGAATCAGCCACGTTGTCGGTTGTTTACACTCTAGACTCATCTACTTTAAGGATTAAATCTACTTGGGTAGGCGAATCTACAATTTCCCCCTCAAACATCTTGTCTTTAGAACAATTAGACGAAAAATTATCTACTGGAAGTCCCACTAGCTACCTCTCTACTGTACAGGAAATTGCTAGATCATTTTATGCTAGAAGAATAAATGATCCAGAAGCTACATTACTTCCCACCCTGTCCTTATTGGAAAGCTTGGATGACGAAAAAGTTAAGGTTGACTTGAACATCCTGGATAGAACTTTAGGCTTTGTTGTAATTAATGAGATTAAAAGAAAGGTCAACTCCACTGTTGCAGAGAAAATTTACACCAAACTTGGTGATCTAGCTCTTTTGAGAAGGCAGATGCAACCCATTGCAACCAAGATGGCGTCATTTAGAAAGAAAATTCAAAATTTTGGTTACAATTTTGATACCAATACGGCGGATGAATTAATCAAAGGGGTGCTAAAAATTAAAGATGACGATGTTAGAGTCGGAATTGAAATTTTACTGTTTAAAACCATGCCAAGAGCTAGATACTTTATTGCTGGCAAAGTAGACCCGGACCAATATGGGCATTATGCCTTGAACCTACCTATCTACACACATTTCACAGCGCCAATGAGAAGATACGCTGATCATGTCGTTCATAGGCAATTAAAGGCCGTTATCCACGATACTCCATACACCGAAGATATGGAAGCTTTGAAGATTACCTCCGAATATTGTAATTTTAAAAAGGACTGTGCTTATCAAGCACAGGAACAAGCAATTCATCTATTGTTGTGTAAAACAATCAACGACATGGGAAATACTACAGGACAATTATTAACAATGGCTACTGTCTTACAAGTTTACGAGTCCTCCTTTGATGTATTTATTCCAGAATTTGGTATTGAAAAGAGAGTTCATGGAGATCAACTACCTTTGATCAAAGCTGAGTTTGATGGTACCAATCGTGTCTTGGAATTGCATTGGCAGCCCGGCGTAGATAGTGCAACTTTTATACCAGCAGATGAAAAAAATCCAAAATCCTATAGAAATTCCATTAAGAACAAATTCAGATCCACAGCCGCTGAGATTGCGAATATTGAACTAGATAAAGAAGCGGAATCTGAACCATTGATCAGCGATCCATTGAGTAAGGAACTCAGCGATTTGCATCTAACAGTACCAAATTTAAGGCTACCATCTGCAAGCGACAACAAGCAAAATGCTTTAGAAAAATTCATTTCTACTACTGAAACCAGAATTGAAAATGATAACTATATACAAGAAATACATGAATTGCAAAAGATTCCTATTCTATTGAGAGCTGAGGTGGGGATGGCTTTGCCATGTTTAACCGTCCGTGCATTAAATCCATTCATGAAGAGGGTATAATCTCTTCTACCAATATCGTCATTGCTGTTTTTCTTGTTTTTCACTTTCGTTCTTTGGATTGTGCTTCACCCCTCAGTATCCCTTCCCTTTGTTTTTATTTCCTGCGAACATTAACAACTGCATGAATTTTGTACTTCTCCTTTTAATCCACGTTCCGGTAAGGCATCATCCAAATTTTTTTATTCGACCTCGTTAAGTCATATATTTTTTCCCAAAAATACATAAAACAATAATGCAGCCTTCTTTTCAATATTTACAACTTTTCAATTTATATTGTCTTTTGTTATTTATACTCTTATATATTAAATTTATTCCGTTACTAAATACCCTTTTGCTGTACAAATATCATCAAAGAGAAGTACTGAAAGCTTACTTTTTATGCGCTGGGTAATTTTTCCGGAAACAATAACGAAATCATCGTCGAGCAATTTTGCTCGTACTTCAGAAACTACTGCGTAAACATTTGAGGTCGTACAATAAGTAGATAGAAATAAATAAACCAATTTTTCGTCAGCGTTTAATCTGTAGCCAAAGATTTGTGGTATTCTCACAGTTTGAATAATATTCAGCTACTTCATCAAGTAGTTTTTTTCAATAGGAGATTCACGGTTCAATAAGTGCATTGATTATGTTCGACCAATTAGCAGTCTTTACCCCTCAAGGTCAAGTACTTTACCAATATAACTGTTTAGGAAAAAAGTTTTCTGAAATACAAATTAACAGCTTTATATCCCAGCTGATTACTTCCCCAGTAACTAGAAAAGAAAGTGTTGCAAACGCAAATACAGACGGATTTGATTTCAATCTTTTAACAATCAACAGCGAACACAAAAATTCTCCTTCATTTAATGCACTATTTTATTTGAATAAGCAACCAGAATTGTATTTCGTAGTGACTTTTGCCGAGCAGACTTTAGAGCTTAATCAAGAAACTCAACAAACACTTGCACTGGTGTTAAAACTCTGGAACTCATTGCATTTAAGTGAATCCATTCTAAAAAATCTTCAGGGCCAAAACGAAAAGAACAAGCATAACTACGTCGATATTCTTCAGGGAATTGAAGACGATCTGAAGAAATTTGAGCAATATTTTAGGATAAAATATGAAGAGTCAATAAAACAAGACCATATCAATCCAGATAATTTTACCAAAAATGGATCAGTACCCCAATCGCATAATAAAAATACCAAGAAAAAATTGAGGGATACAAAAGGTAAGAAGCAATCTACAGGAAATGTTGGTAGTGGGAGAAAGTGGGGCCGTGATGGTGGCATGCTTGATGAAATGAATCATGAAGATGCAGCCAAATTAGATTTCTCATCATCCAACAGCCACAATAGTAGCCAAGTAGCTCTAGACTCCACTATTAATAAAGATTCTTTTGGGGATAGAACAGAAGGAGGCGATTTCTTAATCAAAGAAATTGATGATCTTTTGTCTTCTCATAAAGACGAGATAACTAGTGGGAACGAAGCTAAAAATTCTGGATACGTCAGTACAGCTTTTGGATTCCTTCAAAAACACGTTCTAGGTAACAAAACGATCAATGAAAGTGATTTGAAATCTGTATTAGAGAAGTTAACACAACAATTGATAACCAAAAATGTAGCACCAGAGGCAGCAGACTATTTAACACAGCAAGTCTCACATGATCTTGTAGGCTCAAAAACTGCAAATTGGACCAGTGTTGAGAATACTGCTCGTGAATCTTTAACAAAAGCATTAACTCAAATATTAACGCCTGGTGTATCCGTTGATCTCCTCCGTGAAATTCAGAGCAAAAGAAGCAAAAAGGATGAAGAAGGTAAATGTGATCCCTATGTGTTCTCTATAGTTGGTGTTAATGGTGTTGGTAAGTCAACAAATCTTTCAAAGCTAGCGTTTTGGTTACTGCAAAATAATTTCAAGGTCTTAATTGTTGCTTGTGATACGTTTAGGTCTGGTGCAGTTGAGCAACTAAGGGTCCATGTTGAAAATTTGGCACAGCTAATGGATGATTCACACGTTCGTGGCTCCAAGAACAAAAGGGGTAAAACTGGTAATGACTACGTTGAACTATTTGAAGCTGGTTATGGTGGATCTGACTTGGTAACCAAAATTGCAAAGCAAGCCATCAAATATTCTCGTGATCAAAACTTCGATATAGTGTTAATGGATACTGCCGGGAGAAGGCATAATGATCCTACTTTAATGTCGCCATTGAAGTCTTTCGCTGACCAAGCCAAGCCAGATAAAATCATTATGGTTGGAGAGGCTTTAGTAGGTACTGATTCTGTCCAGCAAGCCAAAAATTTTAATGATGCCTTCGGAAAGGGAAGAAATCTTGACTTCTTTATTATTTCCAAGTGTGACACAGTTGGTGAAATGCTGGGTACTATGGTAAATATGGTTTATGCTACGGGGATTCCTATCTTATTCGTTGGCGTGGGACAAACCTATACCGATTTGAGGACATTAAGCGTAAAATGGGCTGTTAATACATTAATGTCTTAAAAACTGTAATATCATAGTATATATATATATACCACAGACAATGTTATTCAACAATAATAAAGTGTCTTTTTTTCTGTGCATCAACAAGGTGACAGAATGTTGATGTAACTTCTTTCCACCAAGTGAATCTACAAGTAGTAGAATAGAGTATTTATATTCGGTTTACAAACTACAAATAGCGTGCTCATATCTCTTTTTTAATGATTTCATTTGTATGAGTATCGTCTTTCGTAGCTCTTCTAACGTCAATAATCTTAAAATCATCTGAAAAGTTGACATGCTCTGACACAGGAATAACAGTCTCTACTTTTATCTCTGGCATATTTGGCTCTGGACCATCTTTGATAAGATCTATAAAACTATCTTCCGAGTGACCTAGAATACAATGCAAAACGACTTGGGCGCCAGGTTTCGACAGGACCAGGCTGTTTTCCTTACAAAAAGAAGCCGCTACACAGTCAGGACATCCATCGCTGCATGGGCATTCTTCTATTCTTCTTAAACTAGACTCTATAATATCATCAATATGCTCAAACGCTTTAACACACAAGCCAGACCCGTACTTACCGCCCTTGGAATCATAGAATATTAATCTAGCTGGTCGCTTTCGTTTAGTTTGACGTTCTGCAAATTCCTTTTCCGGAGCTTTGCATTCAGTTTGTATTTCATCCACACCCGCCACTATAAATCGCGGTAACATACCCATAATTGCATGTTGCGCCCCGTGAATAGCTCCTGCTACATTTAATTGCTTCTTTTGGCAAATTTCTAAGGCATATTTTGGCATATCTATCCATAATCCTTTAGAATTGATTATTACAGGAGGGTTATGGGTTTCGATGGCATCGATGATCCTCTTGTACTTGTCTACTTTAAAAAAGCCAAATACAATAATTGTAGTCTTGATCTTACCAAAGTAAACAGGAACATCACTATTCCTTAAAGAGCGTATAAGTTCAATTTCCTGTGGATCTACATCTGTAAAGTCTCTTTGGTTGGTTACCCAGTCAACATCTACTCTTTGCACTTTAGCATATCTTTCATCAGGATTAAACTCCTTCACAAGGTAGGGATAGCCTTGGTGAATGAATATACCGCCATCATATAAAGTAAAACTAGTCCTGGATGCTTCTATTTCCTCAATTATTATATTTCTTCCATTTGTTATATCCACTACGGCAAATTGATCTTCTTCTCCGCCTCTCAAAGATACACACTTGGACGGCCATGGTAAAAATCTATTACTGGCGTGGTACCCATCTTGATTGTGATGTAAGCGTTCAACACAGATTTTGCGAAGATGAGATTCAGTAAAGTATTGCTTGTCACGTTCAAAATTTATTGGCAGTTCGAAAGCAGCGCATTGTATGTGTCCTTCCAGTATCAAAATGTTATTGAAATCAAGAACCAAATCTTGATAAGATTCGAAATTATTAACCTCCAGCAAGGATTCTGGATGAGCAACATAATGTTGATCAACAGGCGAGTCACTTGCAACCACGAGGGTTAAAGAATCATTATTTCTTCTTCCAGCTCTACCACTTTGTTGATGAAAATTCGCCATTGATAGTGGGAAACCGCACATCAAGACTGCGTCTAGTCCACCGATATCAATACCAAGTTCTAGAGCATTGGTAGATATGACAGCCTTTAAATTTCCGTGAAACATCTCACGTTCTATTTTACGTCTGTCGGAAGCAGAATAACCACCCCTGTAAGACATGACTTCTGTAACCAGATCCTCACGCCCAGTTTCAATAAAAATATTGCGAACTTCTTTCATCAACAATTCACAAACACGACGAACGTAGCAAAATGCTATGGTTCTTACGTTGTTCAATATCAATTGTACCAATATCTTTGCACTCTCTCTAATGAAATTTTCTCGTTTACGTTCGTGTTGAGGTAAAATTGGAGGATTCCACACCACTAGATGCTTAGCACCTGTAGGTGAGCCATCCTCGTGTATTAGCGTAACCTCATTAATTCCAAACATGTCCTTCATATGTTGTACTGGAGACTTTAAAGTTGCAGAACATGAAATAAATTGTAAACCACTATTTTCGTAAAAACAGTGGCACAGTCTTAGTAAACGTCTCATCACTAATGCCACGTGCGATCCAAATAAACCCTTATATATATGCAATTCATCGACCACCACTAACTTTAGATGGTACAAAAAATGTCTCCAATTTGCATGATTAGGCAAAATGCTGGTATGTATCATGTCAGGATTGGTAAAAATAACTCTAGCATTTTTACGAATATAAGCTCTTTCCTCTGGCTCCGTATCGCCGTCATACGTATCAACCACGGCATTCTTTAGCTCGGGGATCTTTGAAAGTATTACCTTGAATGCTCTTTTTTGATCTTGTGCCAGGGCCTTTGTTGGAAATATATACATAAACGTTGATTCAGGATCCTTTAAAAGAAGATCGATAGCTGCTAGTTGGTAAATAAGGGATTTACCTGAAGAGGTCGATGTTGTAATAATGACGTTTTCGCCTTGATGAAGACTGTTTATCGCATCTGCTTGATGGCTGTAGAAATTTTCGTGTTCCATACCCTGATATACTTCCGGTGCAAGCTCAAAACAGAGACCTTTATACTTCGCTGTTCTTGATGGTATTGTAAAACAATGCTTTATCTGAGAAGCGTAGAATTCAGTACTTTTTAATTTCTCAATCATTTGAGGAATTGTTGTTATCACTGAATTATTGGAATAATTGGGAATGCTCATCTCATTACTTTCTTGCTTCGCCTTCATCATTGCCTCAATAGGATCCTCATAATCTCTCTCCCTTGGAATATATTTCTGCGCTAGATTTGTTAACTCAGAAAATGGGTCAAGGTTAGCCTTTTCCTTTTCCAGGATAAATTCCCGTAGTCTGGATTTAAAGAGAGCTTCCCTTTTAGAAATCATCTTTTTCATTTCCTCCGTAGTATATGTTGGTATCTTTATTTGAGAAAATCTATCACTTGCAGACCATGAGCGTTGCATTGTACCGTCTATAAATTCAAATATAAGTAACTGAGTAGATTTTTGAGTCTGATTTTGGTCATCAACGTCCTTCAGTTCAAATATGTCATTTTCCTTCTGCTGAAAGCCGCCATTATTGAAGTCAAAAATCTTAGTTTCAGTATAAATTTGGTTCTCATCAATATACTTGAAAACACATTCTCTTGGCATTAGCGCCATAACCATGGCTAGGTCTTCTTTCGTCACAGTTCTTTTCAAAGCAGTTTCTATAGGTCCACAAAGTGTTTTAAATGTAGGCACAACATGCTTTCTGCAAATCAAAAAGGTGTAAAGAGTATTAAGGCGGAAAAAAAATTGTTCAAAATTTCTAAAGGCATCGGTCTTTCCACTCCCTTGACCTGCTGACTTCAGTTTCTTTTTTATAGGTCCTTCCTCCATTTTTCCTTCTCAAATGAACATTTCTTTTCTACGACCTTAACCATCTCAATATGTATAACGGTTCTGTTTTATAACGAAAAATGAAAAAGTTATTTTTTTCCTTTAAAAATATATAAACTTGAAAAGCCAACATAATAATATAAGTACAAGCGAAGAAGGTTTTAACGAAGAGGTAGAAAATTTGAAGAAAGCAATAATCCAAGATTAAAATAGACGGTATGCCTTTCTCTTCTGAGCAATTCACAACCAAATTAAATACGTTGGAAGATTCCCAAGAATCTATTTCCAGTGCCTCAAAGTGGTTGCTTCTACAGTATAGAGATGCTCCCAAAGTGGCAGAAACGTGGAAAGAATACATGTTAAGGCCTAGTGTAAACACAAGAAGGAAGTTATTGGGTCTTTACTTAATGAATCATGTTGTTCAACAGGCTAAAGGTCAAAAAATTATTCAATTTCAAGATTCCTTTGGAAAGGTGGCAGCAGAAGTATTGGGAAGAATTAATCAAGAGTTTCCGAGGGACCTAAAAAAGAAGTTGTCAAGAGTTGTGAATATACTAAAAGAAAGAAATATATTTTCCAAGCAGGTAGTCAATGACATAGAAAGAAGTCTTAAAACCGAGAGCTCACCAGTGGAAGCGTTGGTGTTACCCCAGAAATTGAAAGATTTTGCTAAGGACTATGAAAAATTAGTGAAAATGCACCATAATGTTTGCGCGATGAAAATGAGATTTGACAAATCATCAGATGAATTGGATCCATCCAGCTCAGTTTACGAGGAAAATTTTAAAACAATAAGTAAGATTGGGAACATGGCTAAAGATATAATAAATGAATCAATTCTAAAAAGAGAAAGCGGTATCCATAAACTGCAAAGCACACTGGACGATGAAAAAAGGCATCTAGATGAGGAACAGAATATGTTAAGTGAAATAGAATTCGTTTTATCTGCTAAAGACCCATCCAGATTAAATAAAAACGTTGATGAAGACAATATTATTCCTACGTATGAAGTGGGGGATGGAGATGACGATGACGATGATGGTGATAATGATGATGATGATGATGATGATGATGACAAAAATTACGATGATAGATCCAATGACAGCAATTATGGCGTTACTAATATTAGCACCACAGATAAGAAGAATGAAGTTGTAGAAAAGACAGATAGCGAACATAAAAACTCTACTCATAATCCTAGTGACAATCAATTTGGTATGAAACGAACACATGATATGATAGGTCATGATGACGCTAATGACATACCGGAAAAAAAGGTTCATCTTGATTCGAAGACGAGTGAAGATGGTACTTTCAACAGTGAGGATGGACATTATGAGTTAGATATAGAAGGCCACGTCGGCGCCCAAACCGACGAAGGTGTTGAGAATTCCGGAGGGGTTTCTTCTAGTATACAAGACTTGTTAAGTAAGCTTGCAAATTAATATGATGGTTGAGTAAAAAGAAAACAAGGAGATAACTTATACAAATATATAGTAACCCGTTTAAGTCCAGTCTTTTTTCGTAACTATTTGCCCATAGTTTATTTCGTATTCATCTTCACTATTTCCTCGACAAAAAAGATGCGCACCTAAACTACATGGACACCTATGCAATGCTATATAGAATATGAATCGCCAATGCTTTTTATTATATCATCGTGCAAACTTTTAGTCTGCTCCTTTTCAAGGCCCATGATTTCTTGCACCAATTTTTCAAGAGACTCTAGTCCAAGCTCAGCCTGAGTTCTTCTACCTATCCTGTATGATATCACTTCCCCGTCGGTATCGGATTTCTCCTCCAATCTGACTATATATTCGCGCTTTTCTAAACTTTTTATCAAATCTTCAATAGTAATGTTCAGTATAGCAATCTTTGAACCATCGCTTGGAATGCCAAATGTCTCTAGAAATTTGATCAATTCCTGATGTAATATGTTATTCTTAGAGAAGAAAACAATGCATAAAATGACGCTCAAAACACCCTTGTAAACAAGATCTCGATCTGTACTCAACTTGCTTTCTAAGGTATTGGAAGTTCCTGAAGCTATATCGTCACCAATATACTCTCCGGTAACTATTAGCTCTTCATAAGTGTGAGCGCTTTGTAAAATCTTGAAATCGTCAAAATTTTTTGAGTGCGGGACATTGTTTAGCAAGATAAATTTCTGGGCTCTATGTCCCAGTGGCTCAGGCATTGATTTATTTGTATTGCTATTGCTTCCATTACCGCCAGCGTTCATATTATTTTTTGACGGCAATCCTTGTAATTCAAACCCATATACGTTATACAGTATAGCATTTATGTCCATAAACATTTTACTAAAAGACGGTTTTGCTATGTTTTCCTCGCGAGCAGCTTCATGTATAACAGATTGCAACTTGTTTCTTGTTATGATCGAATTTTGAGATTCTCCTCTCGATAAAATATACCTAACCATTTTTCTAGCTACAGGATTCTCTTTAACGATCTTGGCCACGGCTAAATCTTCTGTTAAATCCACATCGCTGTCATTATCTGTAGAACTCATGCTAATGAGAAGCTTATGTTTATCGAACAACCTTCCCTTGTAGCATACTGATATAGGACCCCTTCAATCGAAGTTGATAATAAGCGCATTACTCTTCATTGAAATTTTTCTTCACGTATATCGCGCTGTTAAAGGAGAGGGCCGCATGCATGTAATACTTGCTATTCTTGAGTCAGAAGCCCACACTAAGTGACCTGTGAAATCAAGTTGCTGCTTCAAGATATCGTCCTGTACTGGAAAAAAATACTAGTAGGAATTGCGTGAAGTACTATATAAACTTTTCTTAGATGTAGCTTATTTAACGACACCTGAGGGGGGCATTTAGTATTCTAACTCACCCGCAACGTGAGGCCAAAACGATTCTGCAAATCGCTTCTGCTCCATCGACTCACATCCACCTCTAATAGCCAAGTAACATCTTCTGTCTAATGGAATGTTCCATTCTCCACAATTTCCGCCAACCATTATTCCTCCTGCTTCCTCAAGAATACACCAACCGGCACAAACATCCCAAGCCCAGCAGCCACCTTCCCAATAAGCATCAAGCATGCCGCTCGCTACGTAGCATATGTTCATGGCAGCACTTCCTGCACTTCTGAACCCGTGAACAAAGGCGCCGGACTCACTTAGTAAGTTTTTATAAGTATTCATTTTCTTATCAAAGTTTCCTTGGGAACCTTCAGTTCTTTCCGAACCTCCTTCTAAAGCAATTAAGGATTTTTGCAAAATCAATGGCCTTTTTGAAACCTTTATCTCCTGATCATTTAAGAAAGCTCCATTGCCTTTGGAAGCATGGAATAGTTGGTTTAAGTGAGGATTGAAAACCACACCAACAACCGGCTTCCCCATTTCAGCTAAACCTAGAGATGTACAACTATAGGGGTAACCGTGAATAAAATTAGTAGTACCATCGATGGGATCAACAATAAATGTAGGGCCGTTAGTTATTTTCGTGACACCTTTTACATAAGTTTCTTCTCCGATAAATTTGAAACTGGGATACTTGGCCGTTAAAGTTTCCTTGATTATAGATTCAATTTGTTTGTCTAAAGCAGTTACCAAATCTACGCCATTTGCTTTATCATCATATGAACAAAAGTTTGTTCCTGCGTGCGATTTTACGAGAGGTCCTATTTTACTCCTAAGTAATTCAATAAATGTGTTCTCCACTTCCTCTAGTACTTGCCTCGTTAATACCATCGCTTCAATCTAAGTTTACTTTACAAGGGCTTGTGGAGCTTCAACTTCACTTATTCTCTATATTGTTTTCACGATTTTTTCTCCCCACGATTTCATATGTAATGAAGCAGGGTGCTTCACGGCGTTATCACTCGGAACACTGACGTTCTTTATTAAGAATTACCGTTTTAAGGGAAATAATAAGAGGTCACTTAATATGACTGTGAGAATCCATTTTTGTAGTTTTTTAGTTACTGGCTTTGGAATGTCAATATAACTGTGATTGACTTCCCTTTTTTTCGCTTTATGGGTCTATGATGTGCGCAAGTTGTTACCTTTCCGTAGAGAGTTCGGAGTTGATGCATTGTAAAGTTTCGTTTAATTCATAACAGAAATTCGTAATTATTCAGTAAGACATAAAACTTAAGGAACATATCACCATGTTGAGAGCGTTCCGCTGTTCTATACATACTTCGAGGGTATTGTTACATGATGCTGGAGTGAAATTAACTTTCTTCTCAAAGCCTAATTGTGGGTTATGCGATCAAGCAAAGGAAGTGATAGATGATGTATTTGAAAGAAAGGAATTTCATAATAAAGCAGTTTCACTAGAGATAGTCAACATAACTGACCGAAGAAACGCAAAATGGTGGAAGGAATATTGCTTCGACATACCAGTACTTCATATTGAGAAAGTTGGTGATCCTAAGTCGTGCACCAAGATCCTGCACTTTCTTGAAGAAGACGATATCAGTGATAAAATAAGGAGAATGCAATCTAGATGACCTCTTTTGTTTTTACTAGAGTTACAACACTGTAAATATTTATAAGCTATGAATAAGTATATACCTCAAAAAACTATATCTACGCTAATTTTACTATGCATACTTCTTACGCAGGGAACAAAATGAAATGTATTCGCACAAAACGATTTCAAATTTTCCATTATCCTCTATTTCCTTCTCCTTTTCTTGCTTATTTTTAATGACTGGTCTTCGTCTTCTACTAGTAGTAATTTTTTTCTTGAAGAAATTGGAGGTTTCATGCAATTTGAACCCTTCTTGATTTTTCCTCTCACTGGTTTAATTTGGATTGGGGAAGGGTTGGTTAACTCTAGGTCGTCATTTGATGATGAAGAAAGATCGAACTCATCGTTAAATTTGGATGTTTCTTTGGATGAATTAATTCTTGACTTACTTATATGATCCACCTTAGGACACTTTTTCATAGGAGAGTGAATGGCAGCAGAGTTATTAGGAAATAAGTTGGACGTCGTAGCATTTTTTTTGGGTGAATCTGATGGTTTAGTAAAATTTTGTGTACCTTTTTTACTAGGCTCGTTCCGTTTATGGTTTTTTATCTCTTCTAGCTCTTTAATCTTCTGTTCTAATTCCCTCTTTTGCGATTGCACCTTTTGCTGTAAATTTTTGGTGACTTCTTCCAAACTTTCGAGGTTATCTTGAAGTTCTAACTTTTCAGCTGTTATATCTTGCTTCTCCGATTTCAGAACTATCACTTGCTGTTTTAGGGTTTTTACATCGCTTAGTGATTCTTCAACACCAGTTTCCTTTTTTTCTAAACAATTTTTTAAGTGCCTATTCTGCTCTTCAAGCTCCAATTCATGAGCCTTCAGTTGTACTACTTCGACGTTTAGCTTTTGTAGCTGCTCATTGTTCTTTTGGAAAGCCTCCAGTTTGGTTGTATGATCCTTCTGTTCATTTTCTTTGATTTCTACTAGCTGTTGAATTCTTTGCTTCAGAGTGTCGTTTTCGGAAACTAAAGCCTTCACAATTTCATTCTGAGAAGATATTTTATTTTCGTAATTTGATTTTGTTGTGATGTTCAAATTGTTGAGTTTTTCTAGTTGATCCTGGACTTTTTTCAGTTCATTAGAAAGGTTTTCATTTTTTTCAGTTAAACTTTGTTCTTTGCCAGAAATTTGTGAAATTTCGATATTCTTCGCCTCCAACTTTTTGACCAAATCTTCATATTGTGCTTCTTTAGTACCAAGAGAGCTAATAATCTGATTTTTTTGTGAAGACAAAGTTGACCTTTCACTCTCCAAATGTTTTATCCTTTCTTCATACTCATTCGACTGAACTATTTCTGCCTTATATGCCTTCACCAAGTTTTCCAAACTCGCGTAATTTTTGGCTGTTTGAGACGCATCATCAAGAAGCTCTTGCCTTGTGTTATTCATTTCACTTACCAAAGCAGTTTGAATATTCCCTGATGACGTTAATAGTTCTTCTTGTACTCCCATTATAAGTCCTTTTTGCGTTACACTCAGCTCATTTATTGTTTTTGCCATTTCATCCTTACTGGATGACATTTTTTGTTCAAGATTTTCTTTGATATCTTCATATTGCTGCTTTAGCATGGTCTCTGTATTACTACTCAACTCTACAGTGGTGTTCCTCAAGCCTACGTTAAGGGTATCTTTTGCCACATCGAAGTGCTTTTGTAATTTTTTTTCAAACAAATCATGAACTCTTTCTTCGAATTTGTTAAATTGCAGTAAATGGTGTGCTTTATCTTCTGAAAAGAAATTCTCAATTGATTTAATCATTTCTTCTCTATTTTTTCCCATTTCCTGTATTAAGGAACTGTTTTTGATTTTTTCTTCGCTCAACTGACCTGAACAATCATCTAGTTCTCTTTTCAGGTATTCAATCTCTTTACCTTTTTTCATTAATTCTGCATCCGCCTCCTTTTTGTTCTTCCCTAAATCATTTATTGTTTTGTTCAAGTTTTCAATACTTGTCTTAAATCCGCTTATCCTTCTCTGATATAGTTGGTGGTTTTGTCTTAAATCTTTCAATTTAGTTTCTTGATTATTCTTATGGCTCGTCAACGTTGCAATCCTTTCTTGAAGAGTTTCTAAACAAGATTTATATTTTCCGACTTTTTCATTGATCTTATCAGAATTGGAAGCATACGACTGTAGTCGAACTTTCAACTTTGCATTATCCTGTTGCTGCTTTTGTAGCTCTTGCTTTAAATTTGAACATATTCTTTGAGTGTTTGTGAAGGCTTCTAACAGGACATCATTTGAAGATGTACTAGAATTATTGATGGACGTGTGCAAAGGAGCCTTTCCATTTGTCATAGTATATTCATGCATTTTACTATCCTTGAGAGTTGTCTCAGAATCGTTAGGATCCCCATGACTTTCTTTCGTTTCTTTTGCTACTCCTTCACTCACTTCTCTTACTTCTGTAATTTCAAAATCTTCATCAGTATCATTTTCAATTGCGGCAACATCATTTTTTAAAATTCTGTTGTATTGGTCTGTTGATGTTGTTTTTTTTGGTGAACCTATTTCCATATCATCAGAATAACCATGGTTTCTCTGACTAAGGCTCATACTTGTAATCAGTTCTTGTTCGGTAGAAGTTTTGTGGGGTTTTTTGAAGGTATCATCTCCCTCTATAGAAGAACCCACGTCTAAACAGTTGGATGAATTCTCGACAACAGTATTAGCGGAAGAATCTGAATCTACATCTCTGACTCTCAGCTTAGCGAAGATGTTTGGTCGAGGCTTGAATCCCATTGAACTATCTCTAAAAAAGTTTGACATTCTCTAAAAATTTAGCCGCCGAGGGTATTTTACTTCCGAATCTCAAAGAAAAAAATATGCTTACTGTTAATCCTAAAAGAGGTGACAATATTCAGCTAAAACTTTCAGAGACTTGCAGTTCTCTTCAAGGCGGTCAACTTTAACAAAGAGGTAGCAGATTGTTTTCTTTATTTGTTCGCTATTTACAAGTGAAGAAGCAGCTCTTCATAAAGGGACAACACGGCTTATAGCATTTTTTACGAAAAGTTTGACCGTTTAGAACAAATATTTAAAAACTAGTACTCGATTTCTGGCGCAGCAAAAATATAGCATTATGTCCGATAAACACAGTTGTGATCTGTCTTGTGATCGCATACTCTGCAGATAATCAGTTGAAATAGCAGCTTTTAAGTGAGAATCTTATTCTTAGTCTACATCGTTACATTGTATCAGTCACAGGTACGGAGAGAAATTATACTTTTCGATTTCATTCAATGTAGTTTCTTTTTTACATTAAATATAGTTTTCCAGTAGTGCACTATTATTAAGGCGCTTCTGTTTTTAGTCAACACTTTTTCAGATAGTACCTTTCAGGTGGTTAGAGTGCGATCCCTTTAAAAAAAAGTATTCGTCAACGATGACAGGGTAAAGAATAAATGCAGCACGCCTGGCGTATACTGCTATAATTGTACATCATGTTATCGGCGTTGATTCTCAATTGTTTGGTGATTAGCTTTTATATATAGATAGAAACCCAACGTTGGATAACCTCACGACTAACTTTTTTGTATTTTAGAAATAATTTGTCGATCGGTTGTATATTTTTGTCATATATTATCTAGAAACGTTAGGGAATAAACTGTTATCTAGGGTCCACTAACATACGCGCAGTTCGGAAATCAGCAAACATCACTTAAAGGACACCTGCTATAAACTGAATTGTGTCCAATTTTTCGAGTAGTTAGCAGTTCAATAAAGGGCACGTTATCAATTGTTAAAGGCAAAGAATCAGAATTAAATCATAGCAAACGACCAAAATGAACAGAGTTTCGTTTATTAAAACGCCTTTCAACATAGGGGCGAAATGGAGATTAGAAGATGTCTTTTTGCTCATTATCATGATACTTCTTAACTACCCAGTGTATTACCAACAACCGTTCGAACGTCAGTTTTACATTAACGATCTCACTATATCGCATCCTTATGCGACAACTGAACGTGTAAATAACAACATGTTGTTTGTTTATAGTTTTGTCGTGCCATCTTTAACCATATTGATAATTGGTTCCATTTTGGCCGATAGAAGACATTTGATTTTTATTTTGTACACATCTCTCCTTGGTTTATCACTCGCTTGGTTCAGTACGAGTTTCTTTACAAACTTCATCAAGAATTGGATTGGAAGACTAAGACCAGATTTTCTAGATCGTTGCCAACCTGTTGAAGGCTTGCCATTGGACACTTTATTTACTGCAAAAGATGTGTGTACGACTAAGAATCACGAACGTCTGTTGGATGGGTTTAGGACAACTCCGTCAGGTCATTCAAGTGAAAGCTTTGCAGGACTGGGTTATTTGTACTTCTGGCTATGTGGGCAACTTTTGACTGAATCACCGTTGATGCCTTTATGGAGAAAAATGGTGGCCTTTCTACCACTGTTAGGAGCTGCACTAATTGCTCTATCCAGAACTCAAGATTACAGACATCATTTCGTCGATGTAATTTTAGGGTCTATGTTGGGTTATATAATGGCACACTTTTTCTACAGAAGAATCTTCCCACCCATTGATGATCCTCTTCCGTTCAAACCATTGATGGACGATTCAGATGTCACCCTGGAGGAAGCAGTCACCCATCAGAGGATCCCGGATGAGGAATTACATCCTTTGTCCGATGAAGGTATGTAAGAATAAAAAAGAATATATACTCCACATGACATACGAAATATACGTATTTATTGTTCTGTATGGAATAACAGCGATTACATAAAGATGACATGTTACTTCTTTATTCAAATTAATCTTGACGTGCAAGGGCCTGCTTGTTATTTCATCGGACAATCCCAACATCACTTTACACGAAAGCCTTAGAAGTTTATTATTTGTTTTAAGTTGGACTATAGTGATGTAGGTAGTTTCTTAGGAAGCAGTTGAGTAGCTGATTTTTGAGATAAGAACCTGGTGTAATCAATCTATAAACAGCCTAGAATCTTTTTAAGCAAATTTACTTTTACATTTATCTCTATCTTCTTTCTTACAAGAAGTTATTTTCATTACAAAAGGACATTAAATACACTAAATTTTCAATCTTTACATTGTTGGAAAGCCTCGTTGTCTTTTAAGATTTTATAAGCATTGATTTTTTTTTTCAATAATTTTCCGTTCCCCTTAACACATACTATGTATAAATGTCATTGAGTCATCTCACTTTAGATCAATATTATGAAATACAGTGCAACGAACTTGAAGCGATACGTTCCATTTATATGGATGACTTTACTGACTTAACTAAAAGAAAGTCTAGCTGGGATAAGCAGCCACAGATTATATTCGAAATTACGCTTCGATCTGTTGACAAAGAGCCGGTTGAATCTTCTATAACATTACATTTTGCGATGACCCCAATGTATCCTTATACCGCTCCAGAAATAGAATTCAAAAATGTACAAAATGTAATGGATAGTCAATTGCAAATGCTGAAAAGTGAATTTAAGAAAATCCACAACACCTCCCGAGGCCAAGAGATTATATTTGAAATTACATCTTTTACTCAAGAAAAACTGGACGAATTTCAAAATGTGGTAAATACACAGTCCTTGGAAGATGATCGATTACAAAGAATCAAAGAAACTAAAGAACAATTAGAAAAGGAAGAAAGAGAAAAACAACAGGAAACAATAAAAAAAAGATCAGATGAGCAGCGAAGGATAGATGAAATTGTTCAAAGAGAGTTGGAGAAAAGACAAGATGATGATGATGATTTGCTATTCAACAGAACAACCCAGTTAGATTTACAACCACCTTCAGAATGGGTTGCATCAGGTGAAGCTATTGTCTTTTCAAAAACTATAAAGGCAAAATTGCCTAATAACTCAATGTTCAAGTTTAAAGCAGTTGTAAATCCTAAGCCAATAAAACTGACATCAGATATATTTAGTTTTTCCAAACAATTTCTTGTGAAGCCTTATATACCACCAGAATCTCCGTTGGCAGATTTTTTAATGTCTTCTGAAATGATGGAAAATTTCTACTATTTGCTATCTGAAATTGAATTGGATAATAGCTATTTCAACACAAGTAATGGAAAAAAAGAAATAGCAAATTTAGAGAAAGAGTTAGAGACGGTGTTGAAAGCTAAGCATGACAATGTGAATCGATTGTTCGGTTATACGGTGGAGCGCATGGGGAGAAATAATGCAACGTTTGTTTGGAAAATAAGACTCTTGACAGAGTACTGTAACTACTATCCATTGGGAGATTTGATACAATCTGTTGGATTTGTTAACTTAGCAACAGCGCGTATTTGGATGATTAGATTGCTTGAAGGATTGGAGGCCATACACAAATTGGGAATTGTTCATAAATGTATCAACTTAGAAACCGTGATCCTGGTGAAGGATGCAGATTTTGGAAGCACTATTCCCAAGTTAGTTCACTCCACTTATGGCTACACTGTTTTGAATATGCTATCGAGATATCCAAATAAAAATGGTTCTTCGGTTGAGTTATCTCCAAGTACATGGATAGCCCCTGAGTTGTTGAAATTCAATAACGCCAAACCTCAAAGATTAACTGATATTTGGCAACTTGGTGTTTTGTTTATCCAGATAATCAGTGGATCTGATATAGTGATGAATTTTGAAACGCCTCAAGAATTCCTAGATTCAACAAGTATGGATGAAACTTTATATGATCTTCTTTCGAAAATGCTTAATAACGATCCGAAGAGAAGATTAGGAACATTAGAACTACTGCCCATGAAATTCTTAAGGACCAATATTGACTCTACAATCAATCGATTTAACTTAGTTTCCGAAAGTGTCAATTCTAATTCCTTGGAGTTAACTCCTGGAGATACCATAACCGTTCGGGGCAATGGAGGTAGAACACTTTCACAATCGAGTATACGAAGAAGATCATTTAATGTTGGTTCCAGATTCTCTTCTATAAATCCTGCAACGCGATCACGATATGCTTCTGACTTTGAAGAGATTGCAGTTTTAGGCCAGGGCGCATTTGGACAAGTTGTCAAGGCACGTAATGCTCTCGATAGCAGATACTATGCGATCAAGAAGATTAGACATACAGAAGAAAAGTTATCTACTATATTGAGTGAAGTAATGCTGTTAGCAAGCTTAAATCATCAATATGTTGTGCGTTACTATGCTGCATGGTTAGAAGAAGACAGTATGGATGAAAACGTTTTTGAATCAACTGATGAAGAAAGTGACTTGAGCGAATCTTCCTCTGATTTTGAGGAAAATGATTTATTAGATCAAAGCAGTATTTTTAAAAATAGAACAAATCACGATTTGGATAATAGTAACTGGGATTTCATATCGGGGTCAGGATATCCGGATATTGTCTTTGAAAATAGTTCTCGTGATGATGAAAATGAAGATCTAGACCATGATACTTCCTCGACTTCCTCGAGCGAAAGTCAAGATGATACTGATAAAGAATCAAAGAGTATCCAGAACGTTCCAAGAAGGAGGAATTTTGTAAAACCGATGACTGCTGTTAAGAAGAAAAGTACGCTTTTTATTCAAATGGAGTACTGTGAAAATAGAACGCTATATGATTTGATCCATTCTGAAAATTTAAATCAACAACGTGATGAATATTGGAGGTTATTTCGACAAATTTTGGAAGCACTGAGTTATATACATTCCCAGGGTATCATTCATAGGGATCTGAAGCCAATGAATATTTTTATAGATGAATCGAGAAATGTTAAAATCGGTGATTTTGGGTTAGCTAAGAACGTCCATAGATCTCTGGATATACTTAAGCTAGATTCACAGAATTTGCCAGGCAGCTCAGATAATTTAACATCCGCCATTGGTACAGCAATGTATGTTGCTACTGAAGTTTTAGATGGTACAGGTCACTATAATGAAAAGATTGATATGTATTCACTTGGAATCATTTTTTTTGAAATGATCTATCCTTTCAGTACAGGTATGGAGAGAGTTAATATTTTGAAAAAGTTACGATCAGTGTCGATAGAATTTCCTCCTGATTTCGACGATAATAAGATGAAAGTTGAAAAGAAAATTATAAGGTTACTCATAGACCATGATCCCAATAAAAGGCCTGGTGCTAGGACATTATTAAATAGTGGTTGGCTTCCTGTGAAGCATCAGGATGAAGTAATCAAAGAGGCTTTAAAAAGTTTGTCGAATCCTTCATCCCCTTGGCAACAGCAAGTTCGAGAAAGTTTATTTAACCAATCTTACAGTCTAACAAATGATATTCTATTTGATAACTCAGTTCCAACATCCACTCCTTTCGCAAACATTCTCAGGTCCCAAATGACAGAAGAGGTAGTTAAAATTTTCAGGAAACATGGAGGAATTGAAAATAATGCTCCTCCGAGGATTTTTCCAAAGGCCCCCATATACGGTACGCAGAATGTATATGAAGTGCTTGACAAGGGCGGTACCGTCTTGCAGTTACAATATGATTTAACTTATCCTATGGCTAGGTATCTATCTAAAAATCCAAGTCTGATTTCTAAGCAATATAGGATGCAGCACGTTTACCGACCTCCTGATCATTCAAGGTCAAGTTTGGAACCTAGAAAGTTTGGTGAGATTGACTTCGACATAATTTCAAAATCTTCCTCAGAGTCAGGATTTTATGATGCAGAAAGCTTGAAAATTATCGATGAAATATTAACCGTATTTCCTGTATTTGAGAAAACAAACACTTTTTTCATATTAAATCATGCTGATATTTTGGAGAGTGTTTTCAACTTTACAAATATTGATAAAGCCCAAAGGCCTCTAGTTTCACGAATGTTGTCGCAAGTAGGCTTTGCAAGGTCCTTCAAGGAAGTAAAGAATGAACTAAAGGCGCAACTGAACATATCTTCTACGGCATTGAATGATTTGGAGTTATTTGATTTTAGACTGGACTTCGAAGCAGCCAAAAAACGCCTGTATAAATTGATGATTGATAGTCCGCATCTAAAAAAAATTGAGGACTCTTTGTCCCATATATCAAAGGTTCTCAGTTACCTAAAACCCTTAGAAGTTGCAAGAAATGTTGTGATATCTCCTTTGAGTAACTACAATAGCGCTTTTTACAAAGGAGGTATCATGTTTCATGCAGTTTATGACGATGGATCCTCACGTAATATGATAGCTGCTGGAGGGAGGTATGACACTTTGATATCCTTTTTTGCCAGACCATCAGGAAAAAAGAGCAGCAATACTCGTAAGGCTGTAGGTTTCAACTTAGCGTGGGAAACAATATTCGGTATAGCCCAAAACTATTTCAAACTCGCTTCTGGAAATAGGATAAAGAAGAGAAATAGGTTTTTGAAAGATACAGCTGTTGATTGGAAGCCAAGCAGGTGTGATGTATTGATATCGAGTTTTTCGAACTCTTTGTTGGACACAATCGGGGTTACAATACTGAATACATTGTGGAAGCAAAACATTAAAGCGGATATGTTAAGGGATTGTTCCTCGGTGGATGATGTCGTTACTGGCGCTCAACAGGATGGTATAGACTGGATTTTGCTGATTAAGCAACAAGCGTATCCACTAACCAATCACAAGAGAAAGTACAAGCCATTAAAAATAAAAAAATTGAGCACTAATGTTGACATAGATTTAGATCTTGATGAGTTTTTAACCTTGTACCAACAAGAAACTGGTAATAAATCTTTGATCAACGATAGTCTCACTTTGGGCGATAAGGCTGATGAATTTAAAAGATGGGATGAAAACAGCAGTGCCGGTAGTAGTCAAGAAGGTGACATAGATGATGTTGTTGCTGGTTCGACTAATAATCAAAAGGTAATTTATGTTCCAAACATGGCTACAAGATCTAAGAAAGCTAATAAAAGGGAAAAGTGGGTTTATGAGGATGCAGCCAGAAATTCTTCGAATATGATATTACACAATTTATCCAATGCACCAATTATCACTGTTGATGCCTTAAGAGATGAAACTTTAGAAATAATCTCAATTACTTCTTTGGCTCAGAAGGAAGAATGGCTGAGAAAAGTTTTTGGGTCAGGTAATAACTCGACTCCTAGAAGCTTTGCCACGAGCATTTATAATAACCTCTCCAAAGAGGCTCATAAAGGGAATAGGTGGGCAATATTATACTGCCACAAAACCGGAAAATCATCTGTTATCGATTTACAGAGGTAGGCCTTTAAAGATCTGTGCGGCGCTATAACGCATCAGTTAAAGGTAAAGTATATACAATGTCTTAGATACTATATTTAGGCTAGCTGATTCATCTAATTCACCGTTGTAAAGGGGGTAGGTCACCTTTCTTATACATATTCCTGATACTAAAGACAAATGTAGGTTTAATGAGATGGTCTACTTCTTCTCTCCTTTCTCTACTTTCCATTTTGTATTTAATTTTTCGGTGAATATAAATGTGTGCGTATGTTGTGTGAGGCTCCTCTAGCTCCTACGGGAGACATTTAATAAATGATCATAATATGGCGTGAAGAATGCTTTCATTCAGAAGTTTGACTAGCACATTCGGTTTCGTATCACGATTCCAAATTAGACGGTTAGGAACTAGTTTATCAATACAGAATTTAGAAGTGCAAGATGGCCGTTGGAAAGGTAAACTAGCTACAGAGAAGAAGACCAATAGGGAACACAAGTCAGTGGATACGAATATCAAGACAATGAAGATGCTTAAAAACCCGAAGAATTCTACTCGCTATTTGAGACGAAGTTTTGTGCCAAACCACAGAAAGCAGGAGAATGGACGTGATATTCTGGAGGATTCTTTAAGTAAAGATCACTTAAAAGTGAAGAGTTGTATCACCATTACCACCGGAGAGGGTTATGATCTCAAAAGATGCATGAAATTGCTTACTATGCAAGGATTACAACCGACAAATTTGATACCTGATGAAATCGTGTCATTTAGTTATCAGGATAATGGCAATAAAGGTGACGTAATGATTTTAGGTCAAAATGGATCTATTGTAAGCTGGGGCTTCAGTGAATCTAGTGTTCGAAACTGCATAGTGCCTATAGTTAAAGCAGCGAGTTTAAATCCACTGAACGGAGAAGACTTTGAGACTGAGGACATGGATTATGTGGAAATAGAAGGGGAACAAGATTTTGATAAGCTTTCCAGTTTGGATAATAAGGTAACACCGAGAATTGCATGCGAAAGCTTTCTTTCTGGAGATTTGATAATAATTAACTCCTTGGATTCTGATCAAGGAATGCTAGATAAGGCGGCATTCTCAAGTGGGCTATCGAGAAGCACCAACTTGGCAGTCCTAGAAGAAGCAATGGAAAAACATATATCAAAGACCAGAACAATAACAGAAAATATTTCTAAGGGAACAAAGTTAAATCTAAGGTCAAGTGATGCATTAAAGTCAATAGGCCGCCTTTTTCTAATTAGAGGAAAGTTGAACCTCTATTCAGAACTAATTGAGACCCCTGATCTTTATTGGAGTGAACCTCAATTGGAAGAGATTTTTAAAAATGTTTCGAGGTATTTGGACATAGGCCCAAGAATAAATATTCTGAACAGCAAGCTGGACTATTCTACGGACGAGTGTCGAGCCCTCATCTCTCTTTTAAACGAGAGAAACAGCACTTTTTTGGAATGGATAATTATATACCTGATTGCTTTCGAACTGTGCTTTGAAATTTATCATTTCTACCAGAAATATTCTTCCTACTGCTCAGAACCCACGAATGATGATCTAGATGCTACAAAGTAAGAGATTTTTTTGTAAATAAGAGTTACTTTTGTATGTTGTATTACGGGCTCGAGTAATACCGGAGTGTCTTGACAATCCTGATATAAACAGTCTTAGGGAAGTAACCAGTTGTCAAAACGGTTTATCAGATTAATTCACGGAATGTTACTTATCTTATATATTATATAAAATATGAATCATACTAAGTGGTGGAAGCGCGGAATCTCGGATCTAAACTAATTGTTCAGGCATTTATACTTTTGGGTAGTTCAGCTAGGGAAGGACGGGTTTTGTCTCATGTTGTTCGTTTTGTTATAAGGTTGTTTCATATGTGTTTTATGAACGTTTAGGATGACGTATTGTCATACTGACATATCTCATTTTGAGATACAACATTGTATATACACAGAACAATGAGAAAAAGTTCCACTCAGTAATTAATATTCTTTTACCCAACGTTTCCTTATAACGTTGTTATTGAAAAAGGGATATTATATGAATCCACGCACCTGATCTGGCTCTTAGAAGCGACTAAATAACTACATATGTAAGAGATCTGCTCCTGCCACAAGAGAAAGCGTTTTTTAGCGATAAAATCAAGATTTCTCATTTCCTAATTGCTTATGACGGACGACCTTCATTATTAGAACGTGCAAATGTGCATTAGCGTGTAATGATACATACGCAAATTACAATAAAAAATAAACATGTAAATAAATGAGCCCACTTAAAATAATATGACATATATTAGTTTGCACTGTCATGAAAACCCTGATAACGTGGTGTCATTTTTATTACACCCGTATATTCATCAGCCCGTCCTAACCTATCCGAACGACGCAGGATGGCCACTAACATCGCAAATAGTGTTATTACTTTTTCCATTTGGATGTTCTGCCCTATAATGTTACGCAGTTCCGAGCTTCGCTGACACGTGGGAGGTGGGATATAATATTTGCACGGGTTCTTTTTTGTGTCGTCTGGCGGAAAAAAATAGACTCGTCTCTTGTATGGCGCGCTAGTAATTTATTATTTGCGATGCGCAGAACCTTATCTTTTGTTTTCTATTCAGTATAAAACTTGAACGATTTCACCAGATGTTTGTACACTTTGACTCATTGCAGCCCAAATAGAATTTTTGTCAACTGCCATACCAAACTTGTTGAACTAAAAAAAAACGACAGCAATTGTTTTTCAACCTGACACCAAGATGGAAGATACCTCGAGGTGCATCGATGATGTACTGAAAATAGGACAACAGGAGAAGGAAATAAGACAGGCAGAGTTTTCTGACGCACAAGGGGAGAGAGAGGAGGTTAAGTGTATTGATTACACAGTAGATTTGGAAGCAGGTCTTCCGCGCCACGAGAGTAGTGGAAAAAGTAATACCCTCAAACAGTGTTATAACGCCGTTCTAGGGTTTCTCGAGGAACTCATCATCGTCATTATTATTGTGTTGCTGTTGTACAGTTTGACAATGGTAGGTCTTTTTTATGTGATGACGATGACGAAGTTTTTGTTTTAATAATAAGAATAATGGGATTTGTTTTCTTTCAAGATTTTTCTTTTGGATAGTACATGCCTTCAGAAATTAAGCAGGGAGGCAAAAGATAATATTTTCTCATATGCATTTATAGCCGAGCCTTTTTTCTTCGCAGTATGCGTTTGTTTTATAGTAATTTAATGATTTTTATGTTTTTGAACACCGCAGTCAAGAAAACAGTAGGAAAAAAACTGCGGGCGTCTTTCATACTGCCTTTAGTAGTAAGTGTAATTTTACAATCTATACGTACCGATATATATACATATATTAATGCATGCATGTATATGTATAAGCGTTGCTTTTATTTCAGTTTTTTCGTTAATATTAGATCTCGCGGGCATTTTCAGATGTAAGCATGGCTGCATACTTGTTTCTCTTTTCTGAATCCTCCTTTAAAAGCTGCAGTATTTGATCAGTTATTTTCTCAATAATGCTGTAAGCCTCGTGACAACATTTCATTAGCGTCAACGCATCCATTGGTAAACCACCCGCTTTGGAAACTTGTACCACTTCACGGTTTTTGTTTAGCGTAACCGTCAATACACCATCTCGCAGTAGTTCCTCTTTCAATGTTGCATCAATGATGGAAATTTCTGAGTTAGTCTCACCTTTTATGTTTTCCTCGGTGTCTTGAGGATTGAAGAAAGAAAAAGTTACACATATTGGAATATGCAGTATACCTAGTGGAACTGGCTCTCTTTCATTAACAGGATGAACAATGATCTGCTCGCCATGGACAGTTATATCTGGTTTCTTAAAATGCATCAATCCTGCCATGACGGCAATACACGAAGCGTCAATAAATCCACCATCACAATCCAGGAAATGTACATCAGCTCTCACAGCCCAGCATTTACTGCCAGCAACGATACATAGTCCTTCCACGTCCAATGCGCCCGACCGCCTAACAGATTTTTCAATTATTCTTGAACATAAAACTTCATCTTCCCCCGTGATATTTCCATTTTCAAATTGAGAACCAGCCATAGGAGATATTTCTGTAGATATTACAAATAATCCTTCAAATGGCCTGTCTTCGTATGGTTGTGCTATTTGACAACTAATCCTGCAGTGAACTTTGGTGTTGCCCATTTTTACGCTAACATCACCAAATTCTTTACCAAACGTTATTTCCACGTCACGAAATTGATCAAAGGAGCGGCCGTCCAACCTATAATTCTGTCTCAGTGCTTCTAAGATAAATTTTGACTCGGATGCGGATATCTCAATGTCTTTGGCCATTTGTCTTTTAATCTAATGTATATTCTGAACAATTTTGCAATCACTACGTCCTGTTGATTAATGTATCGAGACTGAAAGTTAGGAAGTTAGAAAAAAAACTTGAAAGTTGGTAAGGTAAATACAATCTAGCAACCGTTTCCTATTCCTTTATATTCAGACATTTGTTAACATCATCGAGGGAAAAGTTGTTAATTTTTTCTTGAATTCGAGAAAGGAAAAAAAAGGTAGCCCATTCGTTGGTAGTGACAATATTGTGTAATTATCTCGCACTGAGGTCATCACCACCGAGTTATAGCATTCAAATTGCTGTTTAATTATGATACTAGCTACTTACGTTTAAAAAATCCATCAATGGCCCCTTTTCCTATGGCTACTTTTGGTTTTTTATTTTGAACTATTTTTTTGGTAACTTTTTTCACTGGCAATGAAACCCTGCCATTCGAATTTAGGCCTACATTCATGGCACTTTTCATCAGTAATTCTCTTTCAGCATTCTGTAATTCGTTCGTAGTCTCGTAGTTTTCGAGTTCTATGAAGCTAGCTTTTATATCCGGATTTAGGCAACCACTATCCATTGTAGGTGAAAAGGTAAGTAAATTATGGTAGGCCGCCCTTGGAATCAGGGAAACTAAAAGATTTGTAGCCATAACTACCTTGTAGCACTGTTTTATTTCCGTTGGGGCATTTTTAAGTGTAGGGATACTTGGAGGAAAGTTTTCTACAATTTTTGATACCTTGCCTAACAAAAATTGTGTTATCATTGCAGATGTGATCTTGTAATAGACGTCACCAGCTTCCTCAATGGTTTCACTAACTTTTGCTAAGCCACTCTTGAGACGACTTAAAGAAATGTTTTCCCAATTCTTGTCATGGTTATCCGTTAAGAAATCATGGTAATCACGCACCGTAAGAAATTTCTCATTGGTTTTGCTGTTGCTTTTTTGGTTTTCACCAGTATCACTTGAATTGGAGTAATCTTGTTCATCTGCTGAAACACTGTTTCTATAGTAAAATCCAATCAAACTAAAAGCAATATCGTATAAAGAACAAAAGTGTATTTTGCTTGAGTTAAAAACATAACCATCGGTGGGATCAGACGTATTTACAATGAAAGTTGATTTGATCGGGTGATTTTCCTTAGTATAGTGATATTTATCATTTGCCAAATCTTCCTCATGTGAATACGAGGGCCCTTTGCCGAATTGAAAAGATCTTATTTCGTAAAGTTTTCCATTAATATTTTCGAAGAGCTCGATACGAGGTTTGGATGTAATATTGGAAGGTGGCGGCAGTGTAAAAGTGTTTATAGTTTTCGAAGTTTCATAATCGTCTGGTAAAATTATTAGTCGTTCTTCCCCCCCAATGTTGGAAACGGTCATGCTTTTTGTTCGAGAGGCCAGAAAAGAAAGTCAACTATTGCGACAGAATAAGATTAAGTTTGTACTCGATTTGTTTCTGCTGTTGTACCAGAATCATTAACCAGATCTGACTTTAATTCTCATCGCGCTCGTGCTTTTGACAAACTTGTGAGAATGGAGTCTGTAGTGCCTTAAAAGGAAAAAAACGCGTTGTGGTTATGAATATGAGATTTCATAATCCAACTATGGCATCGACAACATTGAAAAGATAATGAGCTGGAAGTTGCTCCATTTTTTACCTTTTGAAATTTCTTCTTATATGTATATGCTCACTTTACTGACTAGTAAAATGTCGTGAAAATTTTTAGAGTTCCATTTTGGCTCAAGACAATGGCGCTACGAAGAAACGCCATACTTAAATTCCCCTCATGAACTTAGAAATTCACGAAAGAAGCTGAATCTTTACAGAATAAATTTGTAGAAGAATTTTTCTGTTCTTTTATGCTTTATTCGTTGCTGCTGTTGATAATCAGCGATAGCTGAATTTATTGAATAGAGAGGCCGGGAAACTTCGTGCTACTGTAGAACTGAGATATAGAATACATCACAACTGGATGTATTAGACAAGTTTAATTTACTAGGAAAAAAAAGCTCAGAAACTTACAATTCTAATTAATGACTAGAATTTCATATATGAATCCTAATTCAACGTGAAATTGGTGGACTTTTCAACTTGTCACACTCAAGTAGCTCATTGTTTCTTTCTCTGCTCTTAAAAATGACAATGCCACGCAAACATACGTGTGTTAAATAATGATATCAGCGCCAGATGTCACTGAATGTCAATACTTTAGTTATATCTGCAACGGTATGAGAAATAGGCGAATTTTAAGAGAACTGTTCGTATTCTATCGTTGCTAAAGGCTACAGTATCTGGTATACAAGATATATTAGAAGTTTTTCTCGAGAATTTAAGAATCCACAAAACCAAATTTGTTGGAGCGAATCGTAATTAACAGTGTTGATAGTTAGTAGTTAGGTTGTAGTATTGATTAAGAGTAAAAGCAGATATTCTTATTCTAAAAGAAAGAGATATAAAATACACTCCGACTGGACATATTAAACCTTGCCGATATAGCAATGATGAGAGTAATTCTTATGGTTAATGTCACGAGATGAATTGTTATATTGCAAGCATCAGATTAATCATTCAGGTAATAGATCATTGAGTTTACTGTACCCAGATTATTATGTAGCTACGTATCATTCTCCAGTCTGAAACATTAAAGACGCATTGCACATCTGATTACTTCATTTGATTACTAATCGACTATTCATGAAGAATAATAAGTCAATATTCTCACGAATAGTAACTTGAGTTACTATAGTAACAATTTAAGTGTCTCTACTGTATATTAATGCAAACCCTACATACTTTTAAGTCCCTGTTGGACAGGGAAATGTTAAACGAGGAACTCAAACAGTATAATAGCTGAGTTAAAGATCCATTAATTGGAAATACTGCTATAGTCGAATGTACGAATAATAGTAGTCGCCAATTTAAATGTATAGTAACTGCTAGACCCACTATTATGTTCATGTTTAATAAGAACAACTGGCCTGTATTTTCTATATTCCTCTTATATAGCATGAGGAGATTTGCTTTTATTCCAAACTAATACTACATCCTGACCACTGATTATTAATAACACCAGTTTTCATATTACTAATACATTATCATACATGATGCAAAAATACTTTATAAACGGCGAAAAACAGTTATCAAATTTAACAGAATCTGAAAATGCAGAGACTGATAATTAATAAAATAAAAACGGTGATTTTTTAAATGAAAGAGGGAATAATGATATCATTATGTGGAATGATCTGCTCCTTTTTGTATTTCCAACAATTTCAGTAAAGTCGTATCTTTCCTACCTAATAATATTGCCATAACAAATAATTTAGCCCCTAAATAGTCATAAGAGAACTCATTGAGAGTCAAAGAAAATCATATTCCCTAACAGAACCTTGATTTGCGACCGAATAATTGGCTTTCTTCATTACATAATGAACGTTTCTTTTAGGTCAAACTATCACCAAGGTACAATCCGATGTAGTGTAACGGCTATCACATCACGTTCTCACCGTGGAGACCGGGGTTCGACTCCCCGCTTCGGAGTTTCTTTTTTATTTTCTAGAAAAATTCACATGCTGATTCATTTACCGTTACTGTTTCACTGTGATGCTACTAGTCATATTCTTCTTATATCAATTTTTTTTCTATTGCTGTTTGCATTACCGCAACATACGATGGGAATAAACAGCACAAGCTGTTGTGTACATTTTTCCTCATCATATAACTACAATGTACATAAGTTAGCTTGAAAAAATTCTAGGTCTCATATTAATGCTTGAAATATGGAAGTATGTCGAATGTTTTATAAATAAGTCGAGAAAAATGGTTATGCTACCAGCTAACTTATATATATATAAGACTCTTTCATTCTTTTCTTTGTCTCTCAAACTTATATTTGTTTACGTTTTGGAGGAAAACTAATTATTTTTTTAATAAAGTAAACATAGCATTTCCAAGGTGCAAACCGATCCCTACCACCAAAATAAGCATACAAGACCGTCATTTGTATTTACAAGTAGATAAGTTACAGCGTTAAGACAAAACTATGCTTCTAGGGAGGGGGGACAAAGCAAGGAAGATTAAAATGAATTCTTCAACTTAGGGGTACTTTAAGAGAAAGAATTCAATACTTGCGTTAGCTGACCACCCCATAGTTCGTTTAGATAAGGATATGGTGTGAAATTCATAGTTGAAGACTCTTGAGGAGGTAGGGAACATCTCTCTTCGCCCACCAAACCCAGTTTTCTCTAATACTCCATATCCAAAAAAGTGTAGCTCTATGTACATTGCCAAGGTTTTCTACTGATCAATATTTGATGGAAAAATATGACATAAGGTATGCGTATTAGTAAACTATTAGGGAGCCGCCGGTACTAATAACATCAAGGCCATCTCACGCCGAGACTTACTTGGACTTTTCTCTATTGTAAAGCGGAAAAAAAGTTATCACCCCGCCCCCTCCTCCGCTCCTCCACTAAAACGATCAGCAAATGGCAGAATAACGCGGTACTAACCAGTTTTTCCGTTCCTTGAAACCCAGTCATACTATGAAGTCCCTAAAATTATTCCGAAATTATTCCCTAGAACAAGCGGGAAAAAGGTCCGGGGAAATGGAGTCCGTGCGAGTTTTGTTAGGATGACTGCCCCACACATTTCCTCATCTTATAATTTTGTGGAAAAATTCATCGTGAGAGAAAATACGAGTCCATTTCTCCAGTGAAACTGCCGTAGACATGGAATATCTGCCATTCTACCCCTTATTCAAGTGCCTTTTTTTTTTTTTTTCATCCCACATTTTATTGCTGCCTCAATCTCCATTAAGAAAAAAAATTTATATAACCAAATGACATTTTTCCTTTCTTCTCAAACTTTGTAATGCGCCTGTAACTGCTTCTTTTTTTATTAAAAAACAGCATGGAGTTTTTTAATAACTTAAGGAAACATACAAAAAGATTTGTTCATTTCACTCCAAGTATTTTTTAACGTATATTGAAAGTTCTCAATAGCGAAACCACAAGCAGCAATACAAAGAGAATTTTATTCGAACGCATAGAGTACACACACTCAAAGGAATGTTTGTTTCACCACCACCAGCAACTTCGAAAAACCAAGTTTTACAACGACGTCCATTAGAATCGACTAACAGTAATCATGGGTTTGCAAGCTCCCTACAGGCCATTCCGGAAAACACGATGAGTGGCAGTGATAATGCTTCTTTTCAAAGTTTGCCACTATCAATGAGTAGCTCTCAATCCACGACTTCTTCGAGAAGAGAGAACTTTGTGAATGCTCCTCCGGAGTACACTGATAGAGCTAGAGATGAGATTAAAAAAAGATTATTGGCCTCCTCACCTAGCAGAAGGTCACATCATTCAAGCAGTATGCATTCAGCGAGCAGGAGATCAAGCGTGGCTGAAAGTGGGAGTTTACTTTCGGATAATGCCTCGTCTTATCAATCAAGTATATTTTCTGCCCCCTCTACTGTGCACACGCAACTAACTAATGACTCTTCGTTCTCCGAATTTCCTAACCACAAGTTAATCACGAGAGTGAGCTTGGATGAAGCATTACCCAAAACGTTTTATGACATGTATTCGCCAGATATTCTATTAGCAGACCCATCCAACATTCTCTGTAACGGGCGTCCCAAGTTTACCAAGAGAGAGTTATTGGATTGGGATTTAAACGATATAAGATCGTTATTGATAGTCGAGAAGTTAAGGCCCGAATGGGGTAATCAACTACCGGAAGTAATAACGGTGGGTGATAATATGCCCCAGTTTAGGTTACAATTATTACCACTATATTCTAGCGATGAGACCATAATCGCAACGTTAGTCCATTCGGATCTGTACATGGAGGCTAACTTAGATTATGAATTCAAACTAACCAGCGCCAAATATACAGTAGCGACCGCTAGAAAAAGACATGAGCATATAACTGGTAGAAATGAAGCCGTCATGAATTTGTCGAAACCGGAATGGAGAAATATCATCGAAAATTACCTCTTAAATATAGCAGTAGAGGCACAATGCAGGTTTGATTTCAAACAAAGATGCTCCGAATATAAGAAATGGAAGTTACAACAGTCCAACTTAAAAAGACCGGACATGCCCCCACCAAGCATAATACCGCGGAAAAACAGCACAGAAACAAAATCGCTTCTGAAAAAGGCTTTATTGAAGAACATTCAGTTGAAAAACCCCAATAATAACCTTGATGAATTGATGATGAGATCAAGCGCCGCAACAAATCAACAGGGAAAAAACAAAGTCAGCTTATCTAAAGAAGAAAAGGCTACGATATGGTCGCAATGTCAGGCACAAGTTTACCAAAGATTAGGATTGGATTGGCAGCCGGATTCAGTATCCTGAAGATACTAAAAAGAAACCTTCCGATGGTTTTTTTGGAGACTCTTCGATTGTATCAATACTATCCCATGGACATCAGTTTTAATAGAGGAGCTCCAAATTCCCAAGGAATTGAGGAAGAAGCGCCAATGATTTATATATACAAACTAGCTGTTGCAGCTTTATAGAGATTTAGTAATAAGAATTTTATGGGAACGTGGTACCGTTATCGCAGTAAAGAGTCAAGGGTAGCGAAGATCAAACCATACGATGACGAAATACCTTTAGTTCTTAGCATCACCAATCGCAGACATCCAACGTATCCGTGCGCGTAATCCTTCTCTTGGTAGTTGAGCACAGCATACAGAAGAAGCCGCGCGCAAGCGGTAAATGTCTTTCCTCCGGCCTTCTAACCACCAAAACCGATCTCGGAACATGGGGGGGGGAAGGTCCTCTGAATCGAAAAACCCGAGACAGCGAGAGGGATTTTGCAGAAAATCACAAAGATCACTATTTACTGCTCCCCTCACTTCCGCAGTCCCCTAATAGCGGAAGATGCAATGGGTGTGGGCTCTGGGTGCCCTTTAACCACGCCCTCAAAAGGGGGTCCTGGTTATTTTGCGATGGGCGCCTCTATAAATACAAAAGAGGAAGTGAGTGTTTTTGTTTTGGAAGAGGGAAAGGAAAAAAAGAAGAAAATTTACTATCGGTTGTTGTTTTTCGCCAGTATAATACAATTGATTATACATTTTGAACTAAACAGCACAGCACAATACAACAATGGATTCTGCCAAGATCATTAACATTATATTATCCCTTTTCTTACCACCAGTCGCCGTTTTTCTAGCCCGTGGGTGGGGTACTGACTGTATAGTGGATATCATTTTGACCATTTTGGCTTGGTTCCCAGGTATGCTATATGCCTTGTACATTGTCCTACAAGATTAAGCTCATTCAATAAACGAAAGTAACTATCAAATGAAATAAGGAAGCAGTATTAGGAAACGGTATCAACATGTTCGGGTCACCCTCATTTTTCTTTGTTTCCTTTCTTTTTTTTTTGTTTCTCTTTCTCTTAAGGTTTCCTCCCCCGCTGTTAATTTTAACTACGTGTGTATTTTTTAATAATTAATTTTATCACAAAAAAAACTTCTCATCTTTTTTGCCTTTTATCATTTTTGTACTTTTATCTTCGCTTAAAATACACATGATATAGACGCTTAACTATCTGTCCTGCAAGTTTGTTTATCTATATAAATATAGCCAGTATCATCCGTTTACCTGTGTTGTAGAGTTCCAAAAGATAGAACAGCCTTTTATCAGATGGGTGGCAGACCCTTACCCATATTATCTCTCTTATTTTGTTTTTATTTCTCTCTAGCCTTATAATTATTTTTAGTTTCCTTTCTGTAGCAATAAGTGTTCTTAGCAGTGGCGTTGCGTTGCCTTGACCTTGATTATCAATTTAAGCAGCTTTCTGCTCACAAGCCACTTCAAAACGACTCGTGAATGATTTTTCGATCAATGATATCTTATCATAATTCGGATTTGATAGGAAATCATCATCCTCTTCCTCGTAGTAGGCGTCTTCCCTCCTTTCATTAACAAGTTTATTCTGCTTCACAAATGTAACTGTACTAGTTGAATTCAAACGCCTACTTTTGTTAACACTACCTGAACTAATATCATATTCCAGACCAGCTGTAGTATGATTGATCAATGATTCTGAGGATTCATTTAGCATATTAATTATCTCCTCATCAATAATTATTTCCTCCTTTCCGCTTATGGGACCACTGGTCTTTTCTTTTCCATCTGCCACCGGTAATGATGATCTATTGTAGTGGAATAACTTGCAACCGTAATCAAGCAACCTGCACATGTAGAGGAATAGATCGATCGCGTCCAGTATGATAATAGGCAACAGCAATACGATGACACCCAAAGAGCACATCAACTGGAAAATGCCAAACATTAACATCAGTCCTGATCTTATTTCGGATAATATCCCGCAGTGCCACGTCAAAGATAGTACCTTATCAAAGGCGTGGTTGATAATAACAAGTGCTAATCGGCTATTTGACATGATCTCTTCCTTTCCTGATGAGTTCTTGGTATCGTGATCGATCACAGTTGAACCTATAAGTTTTCTAAGCTTCGGGAAAAAAAACATTGTAACTAAAGGCAATAATGGATGCAGATGCCTGGCAAGGAAGGAAGAAAAAAAGACAATAGAATGCCGTTGGTATATATTCTCCGGCTGCCCCGTCAAAGGACTTCTAAAAACTAATATCAAGAAAATCAAAAAAAAAAAATCAAAAAAAAAAATAAAGGAAAAAAAAAGATCTCTATCTTTATGTCGGTAGATATGACACTCCCTTCACGTTTATCATCTCTTGAACCTTTTCTAGTTCATCTACACCGTTCCTATTATCTTTCTTTTGCCCCCTTCTCTCCCCTCGTACATGTTTTCTTGCCTTTTACATTCCACACGCCCTACTGACAGCTATTGCACTTTGGCGGCACCACTCAGCCAGACTGCCCGTACCCGTACGATGACCTTCCATGCAGCCACGGCGAAACGCAAGACCGAGCATTCGGGAATCAAGGAATCTAACTTGCATTTGTCCCGGGTCCTACTAAGCTCTTTCTGCCGTGCAAAAGGACGTTTCGTTTCGTTTTTCATATGCTATCCATTTCCTTTTGGGCTAACTAGGTTTCCGCGGGTTTTGTGGTCAATAGGACTCGACAAATCATTATTTACGCGCGTGCATTTTTCGCCATCATTCTTTTCCCTTCTTGCACCACTACAATTTTCCGGGATTGTACGATCGTAGGAAACTACTTACCGTCAGCGTTGCTCAAAAAGGCCCACATTATTTTCTTCCGTTAGTCCTGTTTTTATATTGTCCTGAAGTTTCCCGGCGCTAACTTCCTGGCTTTCCATTGAGTTTGAATTGTTGAGTAAAAACTAGTGTGCCATTGCTAGATGAACGTCATTTCCGCCCACACATCGACTGATGAATGACTCCATTTTGAGAACTAGATATACAACAAAGGCAAATAAGCGCAGAAGAAGCAATGGTGGTGTCTGTTCATTGCGAGCCCAAACGCACTTTGCCGAAAGAGTTAATAAACATTACCGCTATACACTACGTAAAACTTAATTCTTGTCTAGATGGATGAACCTGCTTTTTTTCATCTTTAGCGTCAGCTGCAAATAGACCACAACTATCAGTGCCAAAGGCAGATTTGTATCCACCGTCGTCCTTGGCAGGTAACCTATCTGCACTGTCACGCTGAGCCTCCGGCACTTCAGTATTACCGCCCTGGTTCTTCCTTTCTTGATTCGACGTATTGGTTTCGACATCTTGCTCTTCTTCTTCCTCGCTTTCGTCGCAGTTTAAAACGTCAAATAAATTGTTTGAAGGCTCATTTCTCTTCACAGTGACGGGAATGCGATTATTCTTCAATGACTTCGCAACAACTTTCACAGCGGCGCCTTTTAAGCTGTTAACTCCCTTTTCTTCTCCCTTCTCCTTTTCCTCCTCTTTTCCCTTCTCTTTTCCCTTGAGTATACTATCTTCGTTTGATAAAATTGTATTATGGCCCTCTGCAACAGCCACGTTCCTAGTCGATTCGGCGACTTCTCTATTCGATCCGGGGGTGCTAATGTTGCCAATGTGTTCGGCCAAAGAACTTAGTTCTGATTCAATTTTTGAAATTACCATGGAGCCATTTATTCCTTGACCAGAAAATTCGTCTTCAATATCATCGAATATTTCACGTTGCAAAATCTCAGACACATTTATTTTACTATAGTCTTCCACACTTATCGGCTTCATTGGTAATGCAAAGTCAGTGTTTTCCTCCGGACTTGAGTAGTAGAGTAAAGAATTGAATGCCGGCTCCAAAACCCCTTGGGAGGCAATTAAAATGGCTTTAATTAATGTATCATCTACTTCTGGAAATGCTATCTTCAATTCTTTCAAGACACATAATTTCTCTACTGAGGAAACTAAATCGCCTATGGTGGGATAATCGAGAATATTGCTGTCAGTTTTCGTGTTTACATGTTCCTTTGTAATTAATGGAAAGTCAGTTTTCGGGCTACTTTCTTTTTCTTCAACGTTTGTATAGTCTTGCGATGGAAGCTCCAATCCCGAATTAGTGTTTTTAATATTCTCTACTTTTAGAAAAGAGGTTTTAGCAGCATTATTTTCTTTTCCCTTTCTATTTTTCTTTCCCATGTTTGATGCTTCTCTTACTTGTGTTTAAATACCAGCCAAAGTCAAGTAGATAGTAAACCGCAAAAGGAAAGCCATTTTAATTCTGGAGCTCAAATATCCATTGCTTTATTTCTACCCGAAAATGGTTTTGTGACGGCAATGATTACTCTACTCGAGCCGCCCGTATTATTGGAACTTTTCTTTCAGCCACGCGAAGACTAATTTTTATGACGGCACAACTACAAGAGTTCTAGTGAACAGACCTGAATGTTATAAAGTAGCGTTCCAAAAACTCTTATACATTGAAATAAAAGGGTATGCTAAAAGAATATTTTTAAGTATATTATACTCTGTTGGCTTTCCTACATACGGTTTTTCATAGCTCTCAATTTATCCATAATTTGAGCTCTGTCCCATGAATTATTCGTATCTCCGGCAGCTTTTTGGACCTTTGGATCTTCTAATCTCATGAATGGATTAAATTCTACCTCATCTTTCAAAGTGAACCGCCCTGCTGTGACTTCATGCTTGGAGCAGAATTGTTCTAACTCATCCAATGCTTTATTTTCACCAACTTGCGGGTAAATCTTACGAACAAACTTTACATTATCACTTGTGTATTCGTGTCCTGGATAAACCCTCGTTTTACTCCAGTTCTGCCTGCCCACAGTTTCTAAGATAGAATTGTTCAGAGCTATATCCATTTCTTCGCCTGTACCCTCAAAAAACCTACCGCAACCAGCGGTAAATAGTGTATCGCCAGTAAAAATGCAGCGCTCATCTGTTGTTGGATCTTTCACATAATAACAGATAGAGTCTCTGGTATGGCAGGGCGTCCTAATACAAGTAATCTCTAAGTCACCTAGGTGTAACTTTTTCAAATTCTCCGGAATTATCGTAACCTTTGGGCAGTCCTTTGACCCTCCTATAACCTCAACTTTTGAAGTTGGATTTTTCTCTTTTAAATACTTCAAGATATCAGCGTTACCATCTGCATGGTCATAATGGTGATGTGTATTAACAATTGCTTCAACACTTATTTTCTCATCCTCAGTCAACTCTGGCAGAACCTCAGGAGGCTCTGCTGGATCGATTAGCCACGATTTTTTATTTTTACTGTCGGACAATAGATAGCAGTAATTAACACCACCAGACTCCCATCTCATTTTAATCGATTTAACCTGCATTTTTTGTCCTCCTTTTCTTGTGTTTTTGTGTTGTCCTGCAGTCTTCCCTTTGATATTGGTAAATCTAGCAACTTATCTAAGAATACTAAAATTTTTCTAAGAGGGATATAATGGGTTTTTAAATCGGTAAAAAAATCCTTATTACCTCCATAATATCCCTTAAAACTGACGGGTAATACGACTAGTAGACTTACTGAAAATACATAGAGTAGGAGTAAAATATATGAATTTACTAAAAAATTGATGAATATTAATTATTATTATTGTTATAAATCTATATGCTCGTGGATTTTTTTAAATAAATTAGACTTATCTGTTATTTACAAGACTTCTTCGTTTGACATTAGTCCGGCCTGTGATTCTATGTCTTGCTCACCTGCAATAGCCCGCGTAGAAAAAAGCCTTGACCAAAAATTCCCAATCGAAAATTTGGACTTGAAATCTGAAATCCCATGTGATTCAATATCCGGTGGAGTCCACTTCTTCAACATCAATGAACTTAGAACGACACTGGCCGAGCTGAATGCCATCGCTAAACCGGCGAGCATTGGAGGAAGAGTTATGCCCCAAGGAATGAGCACACCCATAGCAATCGGAATCATGAATATATTATAGCAAAGTGCCCAGAACAAATTCAGCTTTATTCTTTTGAACGTTTTTAGTGAAATATCGATGGCGTTGGCCAGTCCTCTCAAACTATTAGTATTCAGATCATTACCGCACAGTATAACAATATCAGCTGCTTCAATAGCAATCTCCGTACCTGTTGAAATGGCAATACCTAGATCACTCAGTGCTAAAGCGGGAGCGTCGTTAATGCCATCGCCAACAACAGCAACCTTGTTATTACCTTCTTTATCTTGAATTTTTTTCACGAGATCACATTTGCCTGTGGGTGACACATCGCTGTAAACATTTTCGAAGCTTATACCTACTTCTCTAGCGACTCTTTTTGCTGCTGAGTTATTATCGCCAGTAATCATATACGTTTCATATCCATTTCTTTGTAGATACTGAACTGTTGCGTAAGAATCATGTTTAACTTCATCATTAATCTCGAACAAGCCAAACACATGCCCGTTTACTGATACGTATGATACAGTGTTTCCTTGGTCGACATTACTGTTAATAAATCCGGATTTTTTTAATGCATCCTCCAAAATCAGCGCCTCGTTCCCAATACAAATATCATAAGTATTTCCATTAACTTGACACTTTGAGACTATTCCCTTTCCAAGCACGTATTCGCTTTCTAAAACAACGGCATTTAAAGCCTTATTACAGTTCAAACCATCACAATAACGTATAATTGCTTTCGAAACTGGATGGTCACTAATGGATTCCGTTGCTTTTATACAGGCGAGAACTTCGTCTTCATCCACGTTTCCAACCCAATTTGAATCTTTAAGGAACTTTTTCACAACCATAAAACCTGTAGTTAAGGTACCTGTTTTATCAAAAACAAAAGTAGTAATACTATTGAATTTTTCCAATACTTCTCCGCCCTTTATTAAGACACCATTCTGAGCTCCAACCCCTGTACCCACCATTATAGCAGTCGGCGTGGCAAGTCCCAATGCACATGGGCATGCGACGATGACAACAGAAGTAGCAGTTTGTAAGCAAATAAAAAAATTATCAGCCTTAGTATTTGCGGTGAAAGCGACGGGAGGATTAGCCGAGATGTTTAAAATAAAACACCAAATAAAGAAAGTCAATACTGCCAAAATTAGGATCCCCGGAACAAAAATAGAGGCTAAATAATCTGCATACCCCTGAATGGGAGCTTTACTCAATTGTGCTTCTTTCATTACCTTGATAATATTTGCTAATTTAGTTTCCTCCCCAACGGTAGTAGTTCTGAAGTAGAAATGTCCAGGTCCATTAACAGAACCAGCAATAACCGGAAAACCAGTTTTCTTGGGCACCAAAATGGATTCGCCTGTCATTAACGACTCGTCAATTTCAGATTCACCTCTTGTTATGATGCCATCAGCAGGAATTTTCATCCCTGGTTTAATCTCCACTATATCGTTCACTTGCAATAATTCTATGGGAATTTCCTTGGTTTCATTCCGCTCCACGTCAGATATAATTGAACACACCGATGGAGTGAGCTGAATTAATTTAGAAAGTGCGGTTGATGTTTGTGATTTAGCTAAAGTTTCCAAATATTTCCCGATGGAAATATATGAAATGATCATGATTGATGTGTCGAAAACGATCCTTGGGAGTTTGCCAGTACTTGAGGGATGGAACATATTGTGAACTAAAGAAAACACAGAAAATGTGTATGCACAAGTAGTGGAAACACAAACTAGTGTATCCATGGTTCCTGAACCGTGCTTTAAAGATGCCCATGCTGCCTTGTAAAAGTAAAAACCAACGCTGAACTGAATATAGCTTGCCAATATTACACCCAAAATATCTCTGTAGAACAGACCTCTAACAAAGGAGGTTTCTTTGTAAGGGAATATGCGGTCCTGAACAATTGTTGGCCACATCATAGGGACAATCATATACAATAGCATACATATTATAGCCAAAAGGGTGGATTTTATGCTGTTTTTTTTCCAGAATCTTATCTCGTCCTCTTTAGAGAGAAGCCTTAACTGGGTAGTATTATCTAAATTGGAAAATACAGTGAATTTATATCCGGTCCTCTCAAGGTGCCTCAATAAATCTCTAATGCCGAGTTCGTTACAACAGTATTTTATGGTGAGTGTGTGCATATCATCAGAAATTTCTATCGATTTTACACCTAGGTCTAACAAAAATTGAAACCTTTCGCTTACTGAAGAAAGTATGAGTGGGGATTCGTCCTCGAAAGCCTTAGTTACTTTCAAGATCACCGTTTTTTCGGTCATGTCTGCATTCCCGTTGCCATCCATAATAATATTTGAGTCAAATCCACAGTCTTCAATTATTTCTCTGGCGGTTTCTAGCGTTGTCTTGGACGGTTCATAAATAACATGGCACTCTTCCGTTACCAAGGAAACGACTACCGATTCAACACCCTCAATGCCTTCCACTTGTTTGGTGACTGTAGAAACACAAGACCCACAGGTCATACCTTGTACACTCAGTAGTCCTTCCTTCGTACTTATGGCTGTAATTTCAGAATCTCTTAGTATCTCACAGTCAAATCCACAATCCTCTATAATTTCCTTAATAGAATCGGCGGTAACCTCGTTATCGTATGTCACCTGGCACTCATTAGTCACTAAACTAATATCACATTTTGTTACACCCTTTAAAGCTCGTAACTGCGTATTGATTGTATTAGTACAGGCGCTGCATGTCATTCCATGTACAGCAAGTATCACTTCTCTCATTTCGTTTTAAGTATTAAACACCTCAACTCCTTGGCCGCAAAATTTACGAAATATCTCAAATACCTTTGAAAAGTAGCTTAGTACCAGGCAGAATTAAAGTCTAATCCATATGTCTCAAATTTGAGAAGAAATCCATTAGTTACCGTGACTTCCCTAAATATATACAAGTGTGTGCAAAAGGTCTCGGAATCACCGGTGCAAACCCTTCGGCAGCTAATTGCACTCATCGCCGCACTGCACCCGTTCTTTTCCACTGCCCGCGAAAATCGCTACTACAAATAACTGCACCCAGGACAATACTTACACAGATCGACCTGTTTTCGAGCCAGACGGTGGCAACACAACATTCTAACGGTGCTGGCCCTCTGCAAGAGACTGTACCAACATCTGCGTATTTTTCAAGATACTAACGTTTATTGATGAGATCTGCCGAGTGAGGAATCTTGCATATTCTGAAATAACAAAGATACGTACAAGTTAAACTGTATTATTATTTACATTGCGTTTGCAGCAGCCTAAAGCCGGGGACAGTCAGAAGCCCATTATTTTATGAATGTCGGCCAGGTTTTTTGCTGCTTTTTCTCTCGCTTTGCGCATGCCAGATTCAACGACACTATGCAAATAGGTCGGTTCGTTGATATATTTCTCAAATTCTGTTCTTGGGCCTTTCAATTCCTCAATTATCACTTCTGAAACATAATCTTTGAAATCCCTATAGTTATTGAAACGAGATACATCTTCTACGACATCTTCAATCGATTTTCTTTGAATGCCACTGACAATGTTAATTAAATTCGATACGCCTGGTCTTTCTACAGGGTCGTAGTAGAACCTATCAGAAATGGAATCTGTTAAAGCTTTTCTAATCTTTTTCTGAATTGCCTTAGGCTCATCATTCAAAAAAATTACAGAGTCGTGATTCGGATCACTCTTGGACATTTTCTTTTCAGGCGTGCTTAAGCTCAAAACTTTTTTCGTTTGTGCCAACATAGTTACAGGTTTAGGAAAAAAATTTTTCTTGTACATTTTGTTAAACTTTTCAGCAAGGTGTCTTGTTAGTTCCAAATGCTGCGATTGATCATCGCCAACAGGAACGTGTGTAGATTTATAAAGTAGAATATCCGCTGCCTGTAAAACAGGATACGAAAATAAGCCCAGTCTAACTTTTCCCACGTCAGAATCGTTAACCAGATAATCCCCATTAGTTGATTGTTTGATATTCGATTTTGATTTCCATTGCGTCATGCGGTTAAGTAATCCCATCGAGGCAAGAGTAGAAAGCAACCAGTGTAATTCACTGTGTTGAGGGATGGCGGATTGGTAGATCACCGAAGCCTTTTCTGGATCTACACCGACAGCCAGTATACTTGCTACTGCCTCATGGCGAAATTTTCTAAACATTTCTCCATCTGGCTTTGGAACAGTGATAGCGTGTAAATCAGCAACTCCAAATATCAATTCCTGGCCAGGTTGTTTTAATTCACATAAGTCTGTCCAAACACGTGTAGCACCTAGATAATTACCAAGGTGGAAACACCCAGTTGGCTGAATCATACTAAATACCGTAGCATTACTATGAAGCGCTTCGGAATTCCGCTTAAAATCGGCACGTTGCACTGTGCTTATCCACCTTTTACTGATTAACTTCAGAACCGCCTGCTTATTCGACATCTTCCTTGTAAAAGATAGTGTAAATATTTATCAAAACCTGATTCACTCCTTAGTAACGTAAAACCTTTGAGATGGTGCAGGTAGCCTGTAATAAATCATAATACCCTTTTCTACTTTCTCGAAGCCGATTTTATCACGTGAAAAACAAAAAATACCTTTGCACTTCTATCTTGTTTTGTATTGCCTTTATAAGGAGAAAAAGATCTTCAAGAAAAGGTCATACTAATTGTAGAAACGTTTGAATTTAAGGAATCTGACTCTGATGTGCATAGCAGTGTTACTACTATTTATTTTCTTGAAAAATACCATCGTGATTGCCTTCAAATAGGTCATCTAAAACTTTCTGCTCTCAGCGGGCCGTGTTTTGAAAAATCTCACATCGAATATTGTATCGTCTTTGCCTCATTAATTGCGAATAAATACTAGATTTGTAGATATCACAAATCAAAATCGGGCTATACCACGACATTTTAATAGTTCAATTGGTTTACTTATTTGGTAATGGCGTCTATCAATCTGATTAAGTCTTTGAAACTTTACAAGGAAAAGATATGGTCTTTTGACTTTTCTCAAGGTATATTAGCAACAGGTTCAACTGATCGAAAAATTAAGCTAGTTAGCGTGAAATATGACGATTTTACGTTAATTGATGTGCTAGATGAGACTGCTCATAAAAAGGCGATTCGATCTGTGGCGTGGAGACCTCACACTTCGCTGTTAGCGGCTGGCTCTTTTGATTCCACTGTATCTATCTGGGCTAAGGAAGAATCTGCTGACAGAACTTTCGAGATGGACCTGCTAGCTATTATCGAAGGTCACGAAAATGAAGTAAAAGGTGTAGCGTGGTCGAATGATGGATATTACCTAGCAACCTGTTCCAGAGATAAAAGCGTGTGGATATGGGAAACAGATGAAAGTGGCGAGGAATATGAGTGTATTAGTGTTTTGCAAGAACATTCACAAGACGTTAAACATGTTATATGGCATCCATCTGAAGCATTACTGGCTTCAAGTTCTTATGATGACACCGTCAGGATATGGAAAGACTATGACGATGACTGGGAATGTGTTGCTGTCTTAAATGGCCATGAAGGAACTGTTTGGTCTTCTGATTTTGACAAGACTGAGGGCGTGTTTAGACTGTGCAGTGGAAGCGACGATTCCACTGTACGGGTATGGAAATACATGGGTGACGACGAGGATGATCAACAAGAATGGGTTTGTGAAGCTATTCTCCCGGATGTACACAAAAGACAGGTATACAATGTTGCATGGGGCTTTAATGGCCTCATTGCTAGTGTAGGAGCGGATGGAGTACTAGCGGTCTATGAAGAAGTAGACGGAGAATGGAAAGTTTTTGCTAAACGTGCATTATGTCATGGAGTTTATGAAATCAACGTTGTGAAGTGGTTGGAGTTAAATGGTAAAACTATACTTGCAACAGGCGGTGACGACGGGATCGTAAATTTCTGGTCTCTAGAAAAAGCAGCGTAGATGTAGAAGCAAGAGTACAATTCAGGAACTCATATTAACACAGTGATCGATCTGAATTCTAAAAATAAACTTAATGACGATTTTTCTACCTAGTTACATAAACCTTTGTATCACTATAACGCAATTCTGTCATGTGTGACGGAGTGACCTCGTTATACATATCCCTGCATTAAAAGCATGCGGTAAAAACTGAAATTTAAAAATGAAAAAAAAAAAATTAGATATTCGGAAGACTTGTAATTAAGCATTATCTCGAATAAAGAAAGGTTACACTGAAAGTTTCATACTCGCGGTCACTCTTAATAATAGCTATATTTTCTGATTTTCTCTTAAGATTTTGAAAAGGGCATCTGAACGACTGCCCACTCAGCCATATTCAACAAATCGTCGAGCGCATACCTAGCTGAAAAAGATCCATAAAGTGCATTTTGATACAGTCTCTTTCGTCGAAAAAATAGTGGCTATACTTCTTTTCAAGAATTAGGATGAGCGAATCAGTGAAAGAAAACGTTACTCCGACACGTAACTTCCGTCGTACTCAAGGGCCCCAAAATAATACAAAACCTCACAACGACAGGAAGAATTTCAGAAGAAAGCAAAAGAAAAATAACCTTTCTGCTGAACCCAACCTCACCACTTCAAGCGCAGATGATACTGATGAAGAAAATGAATTATGTGTAATTTGTGCGCGCAAGTTAACATACGTATCTCTAACACCATGCCATCATAAGACATGCCATATCTGTGGTTTCAGACAACGAGCTTTGTACAACAAGAAAAGCTGTTTGATTTGCAGAACGGAGAATGAAGAAGTCATGTTTACCGATCGCATAGATGGTGATATTTCAGATAAATATAACTTTTGCGAAAAAAATGAAAAATATGGAATAAATTTCACTAGCGAAGAGGTTGCTACCGAAACACTAAATCTTTTAAAATTTTTTTGTCCCCTATCGAAGGATGAACAAGTTTGTGACTTTGGTAGTTTCAAGAAATATAATGAACACTTGAAATCTGAACATAACAGAATGATCTGTTTAATATGTGCAACCCATAAGCATGCATTCCCTTGTGAGCTTGAAATATTCACCCAAAATCAATTACGCAACCATCAAACTAAGGGTAATTCAGAAGGATTCAAAGGCCACCCTATGTGTGCCTTCTGTTCCGGAAAACGATTTTATTCAGACGACGAATTGTACATTCACATGAGAAATCAGCATGAAAAGTGCCATATTTGTGATAAGATGAACCCCGCTTCTCCTCAATACTTTAAGGATTATAATCAGCTTTTTGACCACTTTAAACATTCGCATTACGTTTGCACCGTCCAAACTTGCTTAGATAACAAGTTTGTCGTATTTAAAGACGAGTTGGAGTTACAAGCCCACATTTTGCAGGAGCATGGTAATATCCTGAAGGGAAAGCCAAAGTTTTTCCAGTCAGAACTTTCTACTTTTATCTCGGCTCCATCTAGAGTGATCAGGGAAAGAGATGATTACGACCTTCCATCTATATCTTCCCTACCGGGTTCATCATCCGGCTCTAGAACTGATGTGAGATCTGCTAGTTCTCCCGAGGAAAGTAGACTAAGATTGGCAGAAAGAGCAAAATACTATCTGGAAAATTCCAAAGAAGACTTCAATAAGTTTTCTTCTTATAACGAAGATTATTCTAAAGGTCGCTTAAGTGCTGAAAAATTATTGGAATCATATAAATTGTTATTCACAAAACCAAATGCGGATGTATATTTATTGATTCATAACTTAGCTGAAACCTTTCCCAAAAACTCCTCCAAATACAATAATCTGAACGCCATATATGAACAAAGAGAGCAAACCCTTGCACGACAAACTTCACTACCTTCTTTATCTAGTGATTCTTCCCTTTCAATGTCAATAGGCAGGGGCCATTGGGGTGGAACAAACGATGGGGGCAGCGCTGGTGCAGCATTAGGCGTTAGGAATATCAAAAATCTTCCAACCCTGAAAAGTCCTTCAGCGTCGTATGATCCCTTTGCAACCACCGTAAAAAAAAACACTCTGAGACCCGTGCAAAACATTAAAAGAACTACACCTCAATCAGTTAGTTATCGAACTTCCACTAATACAGTCGCCTTCTCTCCAACCTATTTGGAAAGTAAAAAGGGTTCCTCTTCTACTTCTCTAAATAATAGCAAAGATAAATTGAAAAGTCTCAACCTACCTCAACTACCTCCACCAAAGCCAAAGGTGCAAATTCCAGGTCTGAACAGACCCCAAATTGCTGATCCTAAGCAGTGGGGTAAAAAGTCAAGCACACAAGATACTAACGTGCACGATAATTTGAGGGAATTGAACACAACTAGTGGAGGAAATAAAAAGAAAGGCAAACAAAAGCAGCTGTTATTCCACATTGGTGTATAGTTGGAAATATATTTCTAACCTGTAACTGACAATAGCATTAGAGAAATGAAAGTCTTAAATAAAATTCCGATAAAGAAAAACTTATTTAATTAATTAATATAATTACAAGACTAAAAAGCATTATTTCCCCTTCGCGTTTTACTTCTCCTGCTCAGACGTCTGCGTTATTTCTGAAAAAGGCCTGTGGACAATGCTAAAAGAGTAGTCAAATTATTGATTAGTTCCTCTATTGCCGCAGGACCAGAATTTCCTGTGGTTGACAGTGTTGTCTGCACAAGGGGCATTCTGGCCTCTCTTTACACCAGCTCATAAGACAACTCCAACAAAATAGATGTCCACATGGCGCGCAGCTAGGATCACTCATGTTCATGAGACATAGGATGCATTTTCTCGAGGCTTCTGGAATAAATGGCAATTGGTTTTTATCTGACAAATTTATATGAGTCAGCTGCGATTCCTTCGGTATGCCTTCTATAGATTCATGTTCTGAACGCTCCTGTAGACCAACAGACGACCTAGTAATTGAATCATTGGTCCTTTTTCTCCCATAAATCCAGGACCCGAGCGTAGAGGTTAGGACAGGGTACCATTTCATAACATTTTGAGCTAATAGGATATAACCTAATACTTTGTACTTTTGTGAGCCCTCTTCTCTAAAATTGGCCTCATTTTTTGACAATATATGTTTAAAAACATATCTCATACCAAAAATCCTTTTGGAAATACTGTAAAAAGCTCCTTTGAAATAAAAGAGGGTCATGTGTACGTCTAAAATGAAATCTAAAAGGCCCTTACAAAACGCGGCAACACTTTCAGTATCTTCAATTTTACTTTCCTTGTTGTTCTTCATTATTTTCTTGTATAGTTTGGTGATGAAATATGGACATAAAGGATAAGCGAAAGCGAATACAATCATTTTGAGCCGTCCTGCAAGTCTGGTACCCTTCCTATTAGTGTATGTCAAGTCAACATATTCCTCACCTAACGTTCTACCACGTCTTCCTGTAGTAAAGAGCAAATACAGGAGCTTGGCAAATATGGACAGTTCCTTAGGGTAAGAGTTAACAAACAATTGACTCTTTATCAATTTGCACAATTCAGTCACTTTCATAATCAAAAGGCCCTGGATTTGTTCATCTTTTTGATGCGCTTGTACTATACTTGGAGCATCGGCAAATGGAAATCTTAGCTGCGATAGTCGCATAAGTGCTTCCTTTTGCAACTTATTATCATTCTTCATTTTGGTCCTCTATTGTATGACCCCCCACCGATGTAGTAGTGTCTGTTTCTTTCTTCGATGTGTAGTGTGCTTTATTACCACTACCTTATTTTTCTAATGTAAACGGCTAATACCTACTTCGCCCTCTCAGATTATCACGGTGGGTAAAAATTGTGATAAAACCGGCTGATTACTTGCAAGAAGATGCACATATGGACAGCTCATGTAGCTGTTGAGACGTTATCATTGTTAGAACATTGGCTCCTATAATATTATCAATTCACGTTTTGCTGCTTATTCCTCCGAACGACTTTTAGCATTGGGTTACTCTGATCACAAACATCCGTACCCTACACTCCGGGTGATAAAGCCAGCCCATTGTTTCGTACTTTCTTATTACGCCCTCATATTGAACGATCTATAAAACGAAGTAATGTACAGACACAAGTGCAAGCGAGGAATATATACGGTCGATTAGTAGATTACAAACCACGAAGTAGAATATATCATTTCCGTTTCGTCTAGATAAAAAAACACTTCTTTGTTCAGAGTAGCTAATTGATGGTGAACGAATTAGAGAATGTGCCACGGGCGTCGACCTTGACGAATGAAGAGCAAACGGTTGATCCTAGCAATAACGACTCACAGGAAGATATTAGTCTGGGTGATTCTAACGAAATTACTTCGTTGGCATCATTAAAGGCTATCCGATCAGGAAATGAAGAGGAAAGCGGGAACGAGCAGGTGAATCATAATGATGAGGCCGAAGAAGATCCTCTGTTAACTCGCTACCATACCGCTTGCCAAAGAGGTGATCTAGCGACTGTCAAAGAAATGATACATGGAAAGTTGCTCGAAGTTAATAACGACGGTGACTCTACGGAACATATCACTGGTTTGCATTGGGCAAGTATTAATAACAGACTTTCTGTAGTGGATTTTCTAGTTTCACAAGGCGCTGATGTCAATGCAAGGGCTGGTGCTTTGCATGCCACACCATTACATTGGGCTGCAAGGTATGGGTACGTGTACATTGTCGATTTTTTGCTTAAGCATGGAGCTGATCCCACCATGACCGATGACCAAGGTTTCAATCTACTACACTTATCTGTGAACAGCTCAAATATAATGCTAGTTCTATACGTTTTATTCAACGTTGTCAGCAAAGGTCTTTTAGATATAGATTGCCGAGACCCAAAGGGCAGAACTTCACTACTATGGGCTGCTTACCAGGGAGATTCCCTAACTGTAGCAGAATTGTTGAAATTTGGTGCCAGCATAAAGATCGCAGATACAGAAGGATTCACCCCACTGCACTGGGGCACTGTAAAAGGGCAACCACATGTACTAAAATACTTGATTCAAGATGGTGCAGATTTTTTCCAAAAAACGGATACCGGAAAAGATTGCTTTGCTATTGCTCAAGAAATGAACACTGTGTACTCACTTAGAGAGGCTCTAACACATTCTGGATTCGACTACCATGGTTATCCCATTAAAAAATGGTTCAAAAAAAGTCAACATGCTAAGCTCGTTACATTCATAACGCCATTTCTATTTCTAGGAATCGCATTTGCTCTTTTCTCTCATATTAACCCTTTGTTTGTAATCATTGTCCTTTTTTTATTGGCCATTGCCACTAACAAAGGCTTGAACAAATTCGTTCTGCCGTCATATGGACGAATGGGTGTCCACAACGTTACCTTGTTAAGGTCACCTTTGTTATCCGGTGTTTTTTTTGGCACTTTACTTTGGGTGACTATCGTTTGGTTTTTCAAAGTTATGCCTCGAACATTTTCTGATGAACAATATACTAACATCCTAATGCTGGTAATACTTGTTTCTGTATTTTACCTTTTTGGGCAGCTTGTTATTATGGACCCAGGATGTTTGCCAGAAGAAACTGATCATGAGAACGTGCGACAAACAATCTCGAACTTGCTCGAAATCGGTAAATTTGATACGAAGAACTTTTGTATCGAAACTTGGATTAGAAAACCTCTAAGAAGCAAATTTTCGCCCTTAAACAATGCTGTGGTTGCAAGATTTGATCATTACTGCCCTTGGATCTTTAATGATGTCGGACTCAAAAATCACAAAGCATTTATATTTTTTATTACATTAATGGAAAGTGGTATTTTCACATTTCTTGCACTTTGCCTGGAATATTTTGATGAACTTGAAGATGCACACGAAGATACATCCCAGAAAAATGGCAAATGTTTCATCCTAGGCGCTTCAGATCTCTGTTCGGGATTAATATATGATAGATTTGTCTTTCTGATATTATTATGGGCTTTACTCCAATCTATTTGGGTTGCAAGTTTGATCTTCGTCCAAGCCTTTCAAATATGTAAAGGAATGACCAATACAGAATTCAATGTTTTGATGAAAGAGAGTAAGTCCATTGGCCCCGATGGGTTATCTTTCAATGAAAACTTCAATACTACTCCAGAAGGATTTGCGCCGTCGATTGATCCGGGTGAGGAGAGTAATGATACTGTACTAGCACCAGTCCCAGGCTCAACGATAAGGAAACCACGCACTTGTTTTGGCGTTTGTTACGCGGTGACTGGTATGGATCAGTGGTTAGCGGTTATAAAAGAAACCATTGGCATCAAGGATAGCACCGGACATAATGTGTATTCGATTACATCAAGAATACCAACAAATTACGGTTGGAAAAGAAATGTTAAAGACTTTTGGCTTACAAGCGATATAAATGCGCCTTTGTGGAGGCGAATTTTGTATCCTCCTTCGGGCTCTAAAGCTTTGCTCAACGGGATAGAAGTTGACTATTTTAAGCTTTACAAATTGCCAAATAAGGATGTTGAACAAGGAAATGATATGGTATGAAAATTTTGTTGTTTTCATTAGGAGAAACTGTATATTTTAGCCTTTTATCAAACAACTGTGAGTATAGAAAAGTTTATGCCTCAAGCTGCAGTGCTTCTTATAAGTGATTGGCTGAATCAAGGACTATTAGGAAAGCTCATGAGGTGGTTAATAAATGTTTAGCTGAAAAAATGAAGATAGCCACATTTGTAACATTCATTTCAAAGCACATATATATATAATATACATATGTTTGTTTTGGGAAATTACTGGAAGCTGCCCTAGTTTTGTTTTGATTTCACTTTCCTTTGTTTACATATTACCATTTTGACGCGTTCCGTGACACGTTAAAGGATAATAGTTGCACAAAAGGGATATGTGGCACTCTATGTCGTTCGTGGTAATTCGAGAAAAGTAATCATATTTATGGGCTTAATATGGAAAGAGATATTGTTTAGCGAGTAAGAGAAAACGATCATCAAAATTAACAACAAGAACATTATTATTCGATAGGAATGGGAATACCTGGCTTACTGCCTCAATTAAAGAGAATTCAAAAACAGGTGTCCCTGAAAAAATACATGTATCAAACATTAGCCATTGATGGTTATGCGTGGCTACACAGGGCTTCTTGTGCGTGTGCTTTTGAACTTGTGATGAATAAGCCAACAAACAAATACTTGCAATTTTTCATTAAAAGGCTGCAACTCCTAAAACGCCTTAAGATCAAGCCATATATAGTTTTTGATGGTGATTCCCTTTTTGTGAAAAATCATACAGAAACTAGAAGAAGAAAGAAAAGGTTAGAAAACGAAATGATTGCAAAGAAATTGTGGTCAGCCGGCAACAGATATAATGCAATGGAATATTTTCAAAAAAGTGTTGACATCACACCAGAAATGGCGAAATGTATTATTGATTATTGCAAACTACATTCAATTCCCTACATTGTTGCACCATTTGAAGCAGATCCGCAAATGGTTTACTTGGAAAAAATGGGCCTTATACAGGGTATCATATCAGAAGATTCTGATTTGTTGGTCTTTGGTTGTAAAACACTCATAACAAAGTTAAATGATCAGGGAAAAGCTTTAGAAATCTCAAAAGACGATTTTTCAGCTTTACCTGAAAATTTCCCTCTAGGAGAATTAAGTGAACAACAATTTCGTAATCTAGTTTGTTTAGCAGGGTGTGATTACACTAGCGGAATTTGGAAAGTGGGTGTAGTCACTGCTATGAAGATTGTGAAACGGTATTCTGAAATGAAAGACATCCTTATACAAATAGAACGGACAGAAAAACTTTGTTTCAGTAAGGCGTTCAAGCAGCAGGTTGAGTTCGCCAATTATGCGTTTCAATACCAAAGAGTGTTTTGTCCTCTATCAAATCAGATTACAACTTTAAATAATATTCCTAAAGCAGTCACAAATTCCCACGCTGAAATTATTAAAATTATGAAATGTATTGGTTCCGTTGTTGAAAGGGGATCAGGGGTACGAAAAGATGTCATTAATACTAAAAATATTGATCACAAAGTTCATGAAATGATAGCAAAAGGGGAGTTGCACCCTGTAGATATGGCTTCTAAACTTATTAATAGAGAAAGAAAATTAAAAGCAAGAAAGCTGTTTAAAGTAGGTCTACTTGGGGGTGAATCCAACTCATTCAATAAGAAAGTGGAGCAACCGCTAGTGGATACGCAGGACGTGTTATCGGAGAGGGAGAATTCTCTTGATAACAAAAACGCATCCTCTATTTATATGACCTCACCAGCAGCGATCTCAGGCACCGTACCATCAATTTTCTAAGTGGTGTATATATATGTTCGAAGGTATTGTTGTAATATTTTCATAGTTGTATTCTTATTCCACCGGCCCCAGCTAAGCATTAATATAAGGATTCGTAAAACAAAATTATCGTTCACATACTAGAGAAAATATAACTATAAAACAAATTGATACCAATGTATATATTATGTTGTAAACTCCATAAAGATAGGCCGATCCTACTCGCCATTATTAATAAATTATAACCAAAAAAAATAAAGAACGCAATTTGTATGGGGTCAAGGAAGTCAAAACCATAAGCAACACATAACTAAGGACCCACCAGGGTGAAATCAACCATCAAAATAACACCATTGCTTCCATTTTCAATGCTCTCGACGGCATGAAATTTCTCGTCTCTGGAGGAAGCTACATAATATACTTCTCCTTCTTTTTTGAGTAAAATATCACCACCAGTTTCCGAATCGCTTTTCTTGCTTTCTGTGAAGTCAATACTCTGCAGGAGCGTACATCCTGGACTCACCTTCTTGTAGGAATTTTTATCATCATTGTACACTACAATATGAGATCTCACAAATTTGGAGATATTCTCTTGTATTGCCGTATCAAGTTCCTTCTCGGTGGCACCATCACTTTCAAGCTTATCAATATTATTCGGAAATTGCCACGGTTTTAAAGTAAGCTGAGAGACAGCCCTGTTCGTTGGTGCAATAATAATCAAATCTTCGTTGGGGTCACTTACTTTGTTATATGTTTCAACATCATTTCGCACATAGCTTGCAAATATTTGGACCTCGTTCACTAATGACAACTTTGATTCTAAGGATAAAGGAGACAATTCAGCCAAAAACTCTTGCTGCTTTCTTTGCTGTGTCCCTAAAATATCATCTAAATTCACTGCGGGTCTTGAAAAGTCACGCATTCCCTTATATCCTAATGGATAAGAATTTACTTGAGAATTATGTAGCCGGGGCGGTATTTCCTCTGGTGCTAACCGCTTGTGCAGCTTGCCATTTGAATCTTTGAAAGTAATTAAGTTGACGACGTTCTTACCTCTTACGAAACTAGGCTCCATTGCCCATATCAAAGAAAAATAAAGCAGCACACTAACAGGTAGATTGAATATCATGGTCGTTTTGTAAGTTTTTATATTATAAGGAGAAGTTATGAAGCAAAAGGGGATGACCGTCTAGTTGTTCTTGAAGATTAGTTAGCCCGATGACCGGATTTATTAACATAAAAAACTGCTTAATCATTATTAACGGTGATATAAAATATTGACTGAACGAATGCTGAGTAGGCGAGGCAGGCACCTAGTCTCTAAACCCTTCATATTGATCGCTAATAGTTGCTAAAAAAGTGCGCAAGCCCGGAATCGAACCGGGGGCCCAACGATGGCAACGTTGGATTTTACCACTAAACCACTTGCGCTCACAATTGTTGGATTTGTTTTATCATCGACATACCATACCTCAATATGACAATAAATCATGCTAAATGTTCATAAATCACATATGAAACAATTCTTGCACTTCAGCTTCCTCTAACTTCGATGATAGCTTCTCATAACTTATGTCATCATCTTAACACCGTATATGATAATATATTGATAATATAACTATTAGTTGATAGACGATAGTGGATTTTTATTCCAACAAGTTGCATGTGTGTTTTATTAACGTTTAGATGTGTGTCATAATACTGCATCATACTATCTAATAATATTCAAATTACTTGTAAATTGAGGCAACTTGGCCGAGTGGTTAAGGCGAAAGATTAGAAATCTTTTGGGCTTTGCCCGCGCAGGTTCGAGTCCTGCAGTTGTCGTTTTTACCAAAAATTTTCCTCAATCTTTTTAATTTTACTTTAATAGTACCAGAATGACAATGCGATAAAAAAGAATAATTTGAAAGGGCACAAAAATGGCAAATAGTGCTTGGATCGTGAACTCTAGTCTTTTTTATACCTACGGCTGCCCTTCTGCCTGCAGCATACATTAACTATCAAAGAATTCGGTTGGTCGATGAGCCATAAATCGATGAGAAAAAGTATGCTTTAGTGTTACACGATATTTTACGGACAAACAGAAGGTTTCGATATCGAGGTAACCGCATCACGACTTATCGCATTTCGGAAGTTGCAGCGCACTTTGTAACTGATGGCGAAGAGCAAAGACTATGTGAGTTATTATACTTGCGAAGGAGTTTCACATATATTGTATATTAGCTATTTTCATAACAACAGTCATAATCCTCCGTTCTGCAGTCGTTCAATAAAAAATACGGCTTTCCCCCCTCTTTATTCGTACAGAAAACTTTACGCTCTGGCTTCTTCTGCTCATTTAGCAGACCTTCAGTTCTGACGCACGGCTGATTATCAATGATTGTCAAAGTAGCTGTCGCGACCATGTTCAAGATTTTTTAGAAAGAAAACATAGAGTCAATAAACCTAGAAATAGAACATATCATATGCATATCATACCAATCTTCATGCCAGGTGCACATAAGCAGTATTTTAAGGGGGCTATTTGACGGAGTACCTGAATTGTAACATATAATCTTAGTAGACTAAATTGAAAACATGTAAAAATAACAAAAAAATAAAATAGAGAATACACTGTATACTGAATAAGCAGATTATAGTTAAAATCTAACTAGATAGAAATAAAAAAATGCCAAATAATGTTAGATAAAGCAGAGGTTGAAAGAAAAAAATTATATACAGTCAACTAAGTACATCAACTTTGCTGTGGCAGGAACACAAGTATCATATTTTGTACGTCTCTATGTTCAGTATTTGTCGTTAACTAGTCTGTTGTCTATTATACCTAGTAAATCCTGAATATTTTAAGGTAGTGTCAAGTGATATGTTGACTGTCAGTCCTGGATATACCATATATAACGATATCGATAATGATACAACTCGTTCAGTTATAAGTTATTCATTGCCAATCGAATATGCATAATCTGGTTATGGAGGCCTAATTAAATCAAGTATCTCAAGATATAGAGATTCCCCAAGATCACCAGACAAAGTGAAAAAGGTCCTAAAACGATAATGTTAACCTGTGATACTACAAACAAATATCCAGTTTCGCCAATCCTATTATCCTCGGGTACATGTCTATTAATCATTTAATTTATAGATTTACTAAAAGCAGTTATGTCATAACGTGATTTTTACAATATTCACTTCGTAGTAGTGAAATATGCACATGAAATTGTATTGGGATACATTTCGATTCACTTTTTGACTGATAATCTGCACAATTAATGCCCAAATTTTATCATTATTTTCAAACCACTAAAACTACGTGAAATTGCCATTTAAAAATAATGTGTGCGTTTATTTTGAAACATCACAAGGTCAGGGACGCTGCAAAAATGTGTCCCTTTAATTCTATTTACGGACAGAGTTCAAGAAATAAGTCCCGCGAAAAAAGAAGAAAATAAACAATACAATGAAAAACGCAAATTCTCGAGAATACGTCGTCGCCTATATAAATTTGAAAACTCTTTTCCTTGGCTGAGATTTTAGCGCGTTCTATAGAATAGTCAATTGTAGACCGTTCGTTACTTGGGACGTCCTAATATGCCTTTGAAGTCGTTTTTTTTTTCAGCATTTCTAGTTTTATGCCTGTCTAAATTCACGCAAGGCGTTGGCACCACAGAGAAGGAAGAATCGTTATCGCCTTTGGAACTAAATATTTTACAAAACAAATTCGCCTCCTACTATGCAAACGACACTATCACCGTGAAAGGTATTACTATTGGCGGCTGGCTAGTAACAGAACCTTATATCACGCCATCATTATATCGTAATGCTACGTCACTGGCAAAACAGCAAAACTCTTCCAGCAATATCTCCATTGTCGACGAATTTACTCTTTGTAAAACCTTAGGATATAACACCTCTCTAACTTTATTGGATAATCACTTCAAAACTTGGATTACAGAGGATGATTTTGAACAAATCAAAACCAACGGTTTCAATTTAGTTAGGATCCCCATCGGATATTGGGCGTGGAAACAAAATACTGATAAAAACTTGTACATCGATAACATAACTTTCAATGATCCATACGTAAGTGATGGATTACAACTGAAATATTTAAATAATGCTCTCGAATGGGCGCAAAAGTACGAACTAAATGTATGGTTAGATCTACATGGTGCTCCTGGATCCCAGAATGGATTCGATAATTCCGGTGAAAGAATACTCTATGGCGATTTAGGCTGGTTAAGGTTGAATAATACTAAAGAACTGACTCTGGCTATTTGGAGAGATATGTTCCAGACATTTTTAAATAAAGGTGACAAAAGTCCTGTGGTGGGTATTCAAATCGTCAACGAACCGCTTGGTGGCAAAATCGATGTTTCAGACATAACGGAGATGTATTACGAAGCATTTGACTTGCTCAAGAAAAATCAGAATTCGAGTGACAACACTACGTTTGTTATTCATGACGGTTTTCAAGGAATCGGTCACTGGAACTTGGAGCTAAACCCAACCTACCAGAATGTATCGCATCATTATTTCAATTTGACTGGTGCAAATTACAGCTCTCAAGATATATTGGTCGACCATCATCATTATGAAGTGTTTACTGATGCGCAATTGGCCGAAACTCAGTTTGCACGTATTGAAAACATTATCAATTATGGGGACTCTATCCACAAAGAACTTTCTTTTCACCCAGCAGTAGTCGGAGAATGGTCAGGCGCTATTACTGATTGTGCAACCTGGCTAAATGGTGTTGGGGTGGGTGCACGTTACGATGGATCATACTACAATACAACGTTGTTTACCACCAACGACAAGCCAGTTGGAACATGTATATCCCAAAATAGCTTAGCTGATTGGACGCAAGATTACCGTGACCGTGTGAGACAATTCATTGAGGCACAGCTAGCCACTTATTCGTCAAAAACAACGGGATGGATTTTTTGGAATTGGAAGACCGAAGACGCCGTAGAATGGGATTATTTGAAGCTAAAAGAAGCTAACCTTTTCCCTTCCCCTTTCGACAACTACACGTACTTCAAAGCAGATGGATCTATCGAAGAAAAATTCTCATCCTCTTTATCAGCACAGGCATTTCCAAGAACAACGTCATCGGTTTTGTCCTCCACTACGACTTCCAGGAAGAGTAAGAATGCTGCAATTTCTAATAAACTAACAACTTCGCAGCTATTACCAATCAAAAATATGAGTTTGACCTGGAAAGCGAGCGTATGCGCACTCGCTATCACCATTGCCGCTCTTTGCGCTTCTCTTTAAAGTAAACGGCAACAGTGTGGTGCGTTTAATGGTGCTAATTATATATACACTTTTCATTATATTATTATAGATACTCAGAACGTAGGCACTATGTAGAAAAGCACCCAAAGTTCGAAATATCATATGATATACTTCTATGCATGTCGTAGAAAAAGACAACAATCTGAATTGCAACCTCAAAAAAAAAATCTTAGTACTACATCATATTTGTGCCGTGGCCTAGCTGTATCGTGAGAGAAGGGAGAATAATATCAGAGAAGTGGGGTGAGCAAAGTATAACAACCACGATTATGAGTTCAAGTTCTTATAGGGATTCATATTTTCAATACCGCCATTTACCAGCACCACATCACATATTATATGCGGAATGGAATCAAGATATACTGGCGCTTCCGGACGAAGTGGCAAATATTACAATGGCTATGAAAGATAATACTCGCACCGACGCGGAGGAGGGAAGAGCTCCCCAAGATGGGGAAAGGAATTCTAATGTACGCGAGAGCGCTCAAGGTAAGGCATTAATGACAAGTGAACAAAATAGCAACCGCTACTGGAACTCTTTTCATGATGAAGACGATTGGAATCTATTCAATGGCATGGAACTGGAGAGTAATGGAGTAGTGACGTTTGCTGGACAGGCGTTCGATCATTCTTTAAACGGGGGAACCAATTCCAGGAACGACGGTGCCAATGAGCCAAGAAAAGAAACGATAACTGGTTCTATTTTTGATAGGCGCATCACACAATTGGCGTACGCAAGAAATAACGGTTGGCACGAACTGGCTCTCCCACAGTCACGATGAGCAGAACGTGACGTATATGCTGATCATTAGTCAGAAATTGTGGTGTATGGGTACTATGCACAGCCGTTGAGACTAGACTATTGTGTGAGAAATTTTTTTAAAGCAAAACAGTGGCGTAAAATCCACGGAACAAAATAACACCCAAAACAGTTGTACTGCTTTGTTTACTTTCGAGAAAGGCATTTTTTTCTCGGTTTGTTTCCGGCGAAATGATTTTTGGCGCTTTAGATAGATCCGGCTAGTTTTTCGGCGGGGGATAGGCGGTGTTTATATGGGCTGATTTATAGCATGTTAAATTTTTTTTCCGTACTTCATTTAAGTTAAAGTTATTCGCTGCTTGCTGCATCTGCGGAATTGTAATAGCGAATTTAAGAAAGAGCGTACCCGTTTTTGTTTTTTTAGCTAATGCCCCTTTGCATTATGCCGAAGGGTAGAAACTTTGTTCAAGATTATGCTTTCTTTGTAATTTTAAACATAGTCTTGCACTTATTTTTACTGCATGTGGATAAAAGTTTTTCGAATCGTTTGCAGGCAAATGTAAACTATTACTTTTTAATGATTTCTGATACTCTTTGATTCCATTCTGTCATACTTTTTTCTGCATTTGAAACGCTAATTAAGTATTTCTTGGCCCTGCTTCTTTTCCTTTTGATTTCTTTTTTTATTCTCAAGTTTTTAATTTCTGGAGAATCTCTTTTTTTGTTTATTTTGTTAACACAGTTAGTGGAGCCTTGTAGTATCGAGAGTAGACTATCTTTGGAAAGCAATGCGAGTTGAGAGATTGTGGAGTGTACTACAGAACCAATATTAAACACAATCTTTCCTCAAACTGTAACACCGAGTTTTTTTCCCCACCAATCGTGAATCCGATAGCATATACTTTTGTCTAGAAATTTCAATAAACAACAGAATAACGAAGAGTGCTAAGGGACAAATGCAAAACCCTCCGTTGATTCGTCCCGATATGTATAATCAGGGAAGCAGCTCAATGGCTACTTATAATGCCTCTGAGAAGAATCTAAATGAGCATCCTTCTCCGCAAATTGCACAGCCCAGCACGTCCCAAAAGTTACCTTATAGAATAAATCCTACAACCACTAATGGTGACACCGACATATCTGTTAACAGCAATCCTATCCAGCCTCCTTTGCCAAACTTGATGCATCTATCTGGTCCGTCTGACTATAGATCGATGCATCAAAGTCCTATACATCCATCTTATATCATCCCTCCGCATTCAAATGAAAGAAAACAATCAGCTTCTTACAACAGACCTCAAAATGCTCATGTTAGTATTCAACCTTCCGTGGTATTCCCCCCTAAAAGTTATTCCATATCTTATGCACCTTATCAAATAAATCCCCCTTTACCAAATGGACTTCCGAACCAGAGCATATCTTTGAATAAGGAGTATATTGCAGAGGAGCAACTATCAACCCTCCCATCTCGCAATACCAGTGTTACTACTGCACCTCCTTCTTTTCAAAACAGTGCTGATACCGCTAAAAATTCAGCTGATAATAATGATAATAATGATAATGTAACCAAACCTGTTCCTGATAAAGACACCCAACTCATAAGTAGTTCAGGAAAAACTTTAAGAAATACTAGAAGAGCTGCTCAAAATAGAACCGCTCAAAAGGCATTTAGACAAAGGAAAGAAAAATACATCAAGAATCTCGAACAAAAATCAAAGATATTTGACGATTTACTAGCAGAAAATAATAACTTCAAATCATTAAACGATTCATTAAGAAATGACAACAACATTTTAATAGCTCAGCATGAAGCTATAAGGAATGCAATTACTATGTTAAGAAGTGAGTATGATGTCTTATGTAACGAAAACAACATGTTGAAGAATGAGAATAGTATAATAAAAAATGAACACAACATGTCAAGAAATGAAAATGAAAACCTAAAACTTGAGAATAAACGCTTCCACGCTGAATATATACGAATGATCGAGGATATTGAAAATACTAAAAGAAAGGAACAAGAACAACGAGATGAAATAGAGCAACTAATAAAAAAAATAAGATCCCTGGAGGAAATAGTAGGGAGACACTCGGATAGTGCCACGTAACACAATAAATAGGGAGCAGATATTGATCTCTAGTACTGGAAGATCAACTTTTTGCTTTGGCCTTATAGGTCATATAAATTTTAATAATTAATGTAACAGACAAATCAAGGTGTGATTCTGTTCTGATAAAATTTGTTATTTTCCAGAATGTTCTAGAAGTGTTCTTTCATCTAATGGCATCGCGTTTGAATAGGGGGTGCACGGACTTTTTTTTTTGAATAAACCCCTGTGATTCATTGTATCTAAGCTCATCAAACCCCCTAGTTACTGACTCACGCACACACATATATATACATATATATGCATATGTAAGCATGAAAAGTTTGACTTCTATTATCTATTCCAGGAACCCTGAAACAAGCGAGTGAAAATCTTTCAAGGTTAAATATGTTAAGACAAGCTACAAAAGCACCAATACAAAAATATTTACAGAGAACGCAACTATTAAGGCGAAGTACTCCACGAATATACACTATTGTACAGTGTAAAAGATCTATTTGCAGTTTTAATGCAAGACCTCGAGTAGCCAATAAACTTCTATCAGATATAAAAACAAATGCATTAAATGAAGTCGCTATTTCAACCTGCGCCCTCAAGAGCTCATATGGATTGCCCAATTTCAAAAGAACGTACGTCCAAATGAGGATGGATCCCAATCAGCAACCGGAAAAGCCAGCTTTAGAACAATTTGGTACAAACTTGACAAAATTAGCGCGCGACGGTAAATTAGACCCTGTCATTGGCAGAGACGAAGAAATCGCAAGAGCTATTCAAATTTTATCAAGAAGAACAAAAAATAATCCATGTTTGATCGGTCGAGCTGGTGTCGGTAAAACCGCCCTTATTGATGGGTTAGCTCAAAGAATTGTTGCTGGGGAGGTCCCTGACTCGTTGAAAGATAAAGATCTAGTAGCTTTGGATTTGGGATCTTTGATTGCTGGCGCCAAATATAGAGGTGAATTCGAAGAACGTTTAAAAAAGGTTTTAGAAGAAATTGACAAGGCCAATGGTAAGGTTATTGTTTTCATTGATGAAGTTCATATGCTGCTTGGCTTAGGTAAAACTGATGGTAGTATGGATGCTTCTAACATCTTAAAGCCAAAACTGGCCCGTGGGCTACGTTGTATCTCTGCAACCACTCTTGATGAATTCAAAATCATTGAAAAAGATCCGGCTTTATCGAGAAGGTTTCAGCCTATCTTATTGAATGAGCCGAGCGTCTCCGATACGATTTCTATACTAAGAGGTTTAAAAGAAAGGTACGAGGTTCATCATGGTGTAAGGATCACTGATACAGCTTTAGTGTCTGCTGCAGTTCTTTCAAATCGTTATATAACAGACAGGTTTCTACCTGATAAAGCCATTGATCTAGTTGACGAAGCTTGTGCTGTACTACGTTTACAACATGAATCCAAACCGGATGAAATACAGAAACTGGATCGTGCTATTATGAAAATACAAATAGAACTGGAATCTTTAAAGAAAGAGACCGACCCTGTTTCCGTGGAAAGAAGAGAAGCGTTGGAAAAGGACCTAGAAATGAAAAATGATGAATTAAACAGATTAACAAAAATATGGGACGCTGAAAGAGCTGAAATTGAATCTATCAAAAATGCTAAGGCAAATTTGGAACAAGCAAGAATTGAGTTGGAAAAGTGTCAGAGAGAGGGTGATTACACTAAAGCATCCGAGTTGCGATATTCCAGAATTCCTGACTTGGAGAAGAAGGTAGCTTTAAGCGAGAAGAGTAAGGACGGAGATAAAGTAAATTTACTTCATGATTCAGTTACTTCTGACGATATTTCTAAGGTTGTTGCCAAAATGACTGGTATTCCTACAGAAACGGTGATGAAAGGCGACAAGGACCGCCTACTGTATATGGAAAATTCTTTAAAAGAAAGAGTCGTTGGCCAAGACGAGGCCATTGCTGCTATTTCTGATGCTGTACGTCTTCAAAGGGCTGGTTTGACCAGTGAAAAGAGACCTATTGCCAGCTTTATGTTCTTAGGTCCTACTGGTACTGGTAAAACAGAATTGACCAAGGCTTTAGCTGAATTCCTATTTGATGACGAATCAAATGTGATTCGTTTTGACATGTCAGAATTTCAAGAGAAGCATACTGTCTCTCGTTTAATCGGTGCACCTCCAGGTTACGTCTTAAGCGAATCTGGTGGCCAATTAACTGAGGCTGTCAGAAGAAAGCCTTATGCTGTCGTTTTATTTGATGAATTTGAAAAAGCGCACCCCGATGTTTCCAAACTACTGTTGCAAGTGTTGGATGAAGGTAAGCTGACCGATTCCCTAGGCCATCATGTTGATTTCCGTAACACGATCATTGTGATGACCTCAAACATTGGACAAGATATTTTATTAAACGACACAAAGTTGGGTGATGATGGTAAGATTGACACCGCAACCAAGAATAAAGTTATCGAAGCAATGAAAAGATCCTATCCACCTGAGTTCATCAATCGTATTGATGATATTCTAGTTTTCAATAGGCTATCCAAGAAAGTTTTGAGGTCAATTGTTGATATTAGAATTGCAGAAATTCAAGATCGTTTGGCCGAAAAAAGAATGAAAATTGATTTAACTGATGAAGCGAAGGATTGGCTAACTGACAAAGGCTACGATCAATTATATGGTGCAAGGCCATTGAATAGATTAATTCATAGACAGATTTTGAACTCCATGGCAACTTTCTTATTAAAAGGTCAAATTAGAAACGGCGAAACTGTTAGAGTGGTGGTTAAAGATACTAAGCTTGTCGTGCTACCAAATCATGAAGAAGGCGAAGTTGTTGAAGAGGAAGCTGAAAAGTAACTGCACAAGCGGTTTATGAATAATAAATTCCCAAGAAAATACATATATAAACATACACATTTCTCTTTTGTAAATAGAAGAATTAAAATAAAAGATTTTTGGTATCAAATAAACTGGATGAATGTTACATGTACCAAGTGCCCTGGCAATACAATAAAGCTATTGGTCTGGAAGTATTGATATTATTCAAATGTAATCTTCGAGAGTTACTGCGGGTAATACACACATGTGTCACATATTTTTCTCTCGAGTATGAAAAAATTTCATTACCTTTGTAAAAGCTTAATACGATCATTTCAATATGACTAGTAATAAAGGGGAAAGTTTGCGAAAATGGATGATTTTTCAAGAGATACCGAAAACTTTGTTTGCTGGTTAAAAACTACCGCTGAAATTGAAGTATCCCCTAAGATAGAAATCAAAGATCTTTGTTGTGATAATCAAGGCCGCGCAGTAGTTGCCACTCAAAAGATTAAGAAGGATGAAACATTGTTTAAAATACCTCGTAGTTCTGTTTTAAGCGTTACAACATCTCAACTGATAAAGGATTATCCTTCTCTCAAGGATAAGTTCCTGAACGAAACCGGATCGTGGGAAGGTTTAATTATCTGTATACTTTATGAGATGGAAGTTTTGCAAGAAAGAAGCCGATGGGCGCCTTACTTTAAAGTTTGGAACAAACCAAGCGATATGAACGCGTTAATTTTTTGGGATGATAATGAACTGCAACTTTTAAAACCATCACTTGTCCTTGAAAGAATAGGAAAAAAGGAAGCCAAAGAGATGCATGAAAGAATTATTAAATCAATCAAACAAATTGGTGGAGAATTTTCACGTGTAGCGACGTCCTTCGAGTTTGATAATTTTGCCTATATTGCAAGCATTATATTGAGTTACTCCTTTGATTTGGAAATGCAAGATAGTAGTGTAAATGAAAATGAAGAAGAAGAAACCAGTGAAGAAGAACTTGAAAATGAGCGCTACTTGAAATCGATGATTCCACTTGCTGATATGTTGAATGCAGATACCAGTAAATGCAACGCTAATTTAACTTACGACTCTAACTGTTTAAAGATGGTTGCTTTGAGGGATATTGAAAAGAATGAACAAGTGTACAACATATACGGAGAACATCCAAATTCGGAACTACTAAGAAGATATGGGTATGTTGAATGGGACGGTTCGAAGTATGATTTTGGAGAAGTGTTACTTGAAAATATTGTCGAGGCGTTAAAAGAGACTTTTGAGACGAATACTGAATTTTTGGACAGGTGTATTGATATCTTACGCAATAACGCCAATATTCAAGAATTCTTAGAAGGTGAAGAAATAGTACTAGATTCATATGATTGTTATAATAATGGTGAATTGTTGCCTCAACTAATACTTTTGGTCCAAATCTTGACAATTCTTTGCCAAATTCCAGGTTTATGCAAACTGGACATAAAAGCAATGGAAAGGCAAGTGGAGAGAATTGTAAAGAAGTGTTTACAATTGATAGAAGGTGCCCGCGCCACTACAAACTGTAGTGCCACATGGAAACGTTGTATTATGAAGCGTCTAGCCGATTACCCCATAAAAAAGTGCGTTTCTATCGAAAAACCTTCGAAAGGAAACTCATTAACAAGGGAAGAACTAAGAGATGTTATGGCTCGGAGAGTTTTGAAAAGCGAAATAGATTCGCTGCAAGTTTGTGAAGAAACCATCGACAAGAATTACAAGGTTATTCCTGATGAAAAGCTGCTAACTAATATTTTAAAGAGAAAGTTGACAGAGGAAGAAAAAAGCTCTGTCAAACGTCCTTGCGTGAAGAAGTGAGCGGTTGTTCTAACCACTATTTAAAGCCGCAATTAGTAATGCAAAAAGTTGGCCGGAATTAGCCGCGCAAGTTGGTGGGGTCCCTTAATCCGAAAAAGGACGGCTTTAACAAATATAAACTCCGAAAATCCCCACAGTGACAGAATTGGAGAAACAACCAGTTTTGATATCGCCATACATATAAAGAGATGTAGAAAGCATTCTTCACTGTAATGTCCAAATCGTACATTTGAATTTCTTGTAGGTTTATTTAAAAGGTAAGTTAAATAAATATAATAGTACTTACAAATAAATTTGGAACCCTAGAAGATGTCGAAATTGGGACAAGAAAAAAATGAAGTAAATTACTCTGATGTAAGAGAGGATAGAGTTGTGACAAACTCCACTGGTAATCCAATCAATGAACCATTTGTCACCCAACGTATTGGGGAACATGGCCCTTTGCTTTTGCAAGATTATAACTTAATTGATTCTTTGGCTCATTTCAACAGGGAAAATATTCCTCAAAGGAATCCACATGCTCATGGTTCTGGTGCCTTCGGCTATTTTGAAGTAACCGATGACATTACTGATATCTGCGGGTCTGCTATGTTTAGTAAAATTGGGAAAAGAACGAAATGTCTAACAAGATTTTCGACTGTGGGTGGTGATAAAGGTAGTGCCGACACGGTTCGTGATCCAAGGGGGTTTGCCACCAAATTCTACACTGAAGAAGGTAATTTAGATTGGGTCTACAATAATACACCGGTATTCTTTATCAGAGACCCTTCCAAGTTCCCTCACTTTATCCACACACAGAAGAGAAACCCACAAACCAACCTAAGGGATGCTGACATGTTTTGGGATTTCCTCACCACTCCTGAAAATCAGGTGGCCATTCATCAAGTAATGATCCTTTTTTCAGACCGTGGTACCCCTGCCAACTACCGTAGTATGCATGGTTATTCTGGTCATACCTATAAATGGTCCAATAAAAACGGAGATTGGCATTATGTGCAAGTTCATATCAAAACCGATCAAGGAATAAAGAATTTGACCATAGAAGAGGCTACCAAAATTGCGGGATCCAATCCAGATTACTGCCAGCAGGATTTATTTGAGGCTATTCAGAATGGAAACTATCCTTCCTGGACAGTTTATATTCAAACAATGACCGAACGCGATGCCAAAAAATTACCATTTTCAGTCTTTGATTTGACTAAAGTATGGCCTCAGGGGCAATTCCCTTTACGGCGTGTGGGTAAGATTGTTTTGAACGAGAATCCACTGAACTTCTTCGCACAGGTGGAACAAGCTGCCTTCGCCCCCAGTACCACGGTTCCTTACCAAGAAGCAAGCGCTGATCCAGTATTACAGGCCCGTTTGTTTTCATATGCGGATGCTCATAGATACAGGCTAGGTCCTAACTTCCATCAAATACCCGTAAACTGTCCATATGCATCTAAATTTTTCAATCCCGCTATCAGAGATGGACCGATGAATGTTAACGGCAACTTCGGCTCAGAACCTACATATTTGGCCAACGATAAATCGTACACGTATATCCAACAGGACAGACCCATTCAACAACACCAAGAGGTATGGAATGGGCCAGCTATCCCTTATCATTGGGCAACATCCCCAGGTGATGTAGATTTCGTGCAAGCAAGAAATCTCTACCGCGTTTTGGGTAAACAACCTGGACAGCAAAAGAACTTGGCATATAACATCGGCATTCATGTAGAAGGCGCCTGTCCTCAAATACAGCAGCGCGTTTATGATATGTTTGCTCGTGTTGATAAGGGACTATCTGAGGCAATTAAAAAAGTAGCTGAGGCAAAACATGCTTCTGAGCTTTCGAGTAACTCCAAATTTTGAAACGCTCAAGTAACAAATGAGTGGCGTTGTTTCCACGACAATTATTTATGATAGTGTGTATTTTTAACACATTTTATTTATTACAATTTATGTATTTTGTTATGAATTATTTATTTATACGACTAATAGGTGATGCTCATATTCTCGTGTTAGAAAGTTAAAAAAATTATCATTTCACACATAGGAAAGCTCGTCGCGCCGGGGAAAAAGCTGAGGAATCTCTATTATTAGGGGTAAAGTTCAACACATTCAGTATGAGATAAGTGTGTCTTCAAGAGAGATGCAGCACTGAGTAGGGAACCAAGAAACGATGTCTGAATTACTAGATAGCTTTGAGACAGAGTTTGCGAAATTTTATACCGACAGCAATCTGGAAGAGACAAACCTTCAAAAATGTCTTGATCATACTCATGAATTCAAGAGTCAATTAAAGAAGTTGAAAGCGCACTTAAACAAGCATATTCAGGAATCAAAACCAGAAGTCTATAATAAGCTGAGTGATAAGGAGAAACAAAAGTTTAAGAGAAAAAGAGAACTAATTATTGAGAAGCTAAGCAAGTCACAGAGGCAATGGGACCATTCAGTAAAGAAACAAATAAAGTACGTTTCTCAGCAGTCGAATCGCTTCAACAAAAGCACGCTGAACAAATTAAAAGAATTTGATATAGATAGCGTATATGTCAATAAATTACCGAAAGAGACAATGGAAAATGTTAATGAAGCCATCGGTTACCATATTTTGAGGTATAGTATAGACAACATGCCATTAGGAAATAAAAATGAGGCTTTCCAGTATCTAAAAGATGTCTACGGAATTACTAATAAAGAATCTACTGAATTTATTGAGATGGGCCAAATCGTACATGATCTTAAAAAGGGTGACACAGAAAGCTGTCTGAAATGGTGCTCCAATGAAATGGAAAGCTTATCATCTAACCATACGGCTTTATCGTCCCTAAAATTTGATTTATACACTTTGTCAGCAATGCAGATAGTGAAGCATGGAAATCCGGTAGAGTTGTACTACCAAATAACACAGAACGCACCCCTGGATTGCTTTAGACATAGGGAGAAGGAATTAATGCAAAACGTCGTACCATTATTAACTAAATCGCTAATAGGTCAACCTATTGAAGATATTGATTCTAAAGTAAATAAGGAATTAAAAGAATGCACGTCGTTATTTATAAAAGAATATTGTGCTGCAAAACATATTTTCTTTGACTCTCCCTTGTTTTTGATAGTATTGAGTGGTTTAATTTCTTTCCAATTTTTCATCAAATACAAAACCATCAGGGAGTTAGCGCACGTTGACTGGACTACGAAAGATGAGTTGCCATTTGATGTCAAGTTACCAGATTTTCTGACTCATTTCCATCCGATCTTCATCTGTCCCGTCTTAAAGGAGGAAACCACTACAGAAAATCCTCCTTATTCACTGGCATGCCATCACATCATTTCTAAAAAGGCGCTAGACAGATTATCGAAGAACGGAACAATTACTTTCAAGTGCCCATACTGCCCCGTAAATACTTCAATGAGCAGTACAAAAAAGGTTCGTTTTGTTATGCTTTGACTGAAATTTTTGCATAGGTTTTTTTTTTTTTTTTTTATTGGAAGCGATAACAGAACACAGTAGTTTTCTACAGTAAACCACCTTTAGCAACCTGCTCTCGCTGAAAATCTCCATTCATTATCGTTCCTGAGAACGATCCATTTTCTCCAGCCAACCACCCAGGAACTTTATCAATATTTATTAAATTTTTATCGCATAGTTCGTGTAATCCCCCAAAAATATCATTACCATTAAATTTCAATTTTATGGTAATTATTCTACTGTTTATTTCGTTTTTTAAAGTGAATCCAACTTTTTCAATAGGAACTAAGGAACTGTATCTAGAAATGTACACTGGCTCACCAGAATCTTCATTTTTCTTTCCATTCCTAATATTGTGGACATGTTCGTTAAATTCTTTCAAATCATTATATTTCTGATCCATTACGCCGTTTGCTGAACCTTTGAATTTGATCATGTTTTTCTCTAACCTTAGTCGTCTAATTTCAGGTTCTTCTTTTCCGTAAAAATTCTCATCGTCATTTAAGAAAGAATCATCAAATTCTCTAACCATTACCTTTTTACCAGTAAGGCCTTGGTGCTTTTTGTAGTCGTGTAGTGGTGACCGTTCAAAGTTAGCACTAGCATAACATTCCCATGGGCCCATAGACTCCGCAAATCTCGAAGGTCCTAATAAAGTCATTATATTATGTATTGATTTCACGGGTATTTTCTGTACCGGTTTGAAGATGATTGTTTCTCTTTCTGATATCGTTCGACTAATGCTCTGCAAAACTAGTCTAGCATAAATATCCTTGTCAACTGAATGGAAAATTATTGGAGAATTTAGCGGGAATGCAACGTAATATGGTCTCCTTGATATTAATGGTTTCCCTTGGAATTTGTCTAACTTGTTGTAAAGAGACTCTTTATTTATACTCCCTATATTAGACGTACTCAAAAATAAATTATTGCTGTCAAATAGCTGTATTCTGGTAATTAACACTGGCAATGAGGGATGTTTAAACATGTAAACATGACAATGGTAAATTTTCGCTAGATCTGTTTGTAAATTTTCTATAAATTTGGCAGGTTGGAGCTTTACTACGTAAGGTTTCCCATCTCCCCGTAAAGCTTTTGATGGAAGCCACTTAAATTTCTCTGGTTTACTTATCATTAAATGGCAATCTATTTCTGCTAATTGGAAAACATTCAGGCCATCCGGCCAGTATACGTATAATATCCTATTTACTATAACATTTCGCCTCACGCCTTTCTCAATCAGTAAGTCTAATGTTTCTGTCAATAAATATATGTCACCATCAAATGACCCACCGAATTTTGCGAACCATGATAGCGTAAGATCATATAATACCGTTACCGGCAGCTTCATCAATTGTTTGAAAACTACTAGTGTGTCGGAAGTTGGTACATAGTTATCTTCAAGCCGTAATTCGTTAGACATTAATTGCTACTCAAATATACTAGTCAAAGATAGTATCCACCAAAATCTTTCCCCGCTAAAATAACGCCAGATGCTTTCTATGCTTCTAATCTTTTACCATTTACCTTTGTTTATTTCAATATAAACTTTAATTTACAGTCCCTATCTATTGCCCGACTGGACCAACATGCACGTGACATTTTGTGATGGTTTTTCGTCCCTTACTTAGTACGCTTAGTACGCCACAGTTTATATTTTCTTGACAATAATAAAGAACCTGATTGTGGGTTAGAACTTGCTATACTTTTAGTTTAAAATAAGCAGGAAATAATCTTGAGTTCTGTATCATTATTATAAATAAAACTATATTTGTTCTCTTTGTCGCCCTCGGAACTTTCCTCATTACATTGACGAGGTATATATAGATATAGTAGATATACATATCTATCCATGGTATATATGTATGCATCTGGATAATTGAATAGGGTTTCATGTCATATGCCAAGAATTTGTTAATAATATAGTGGAAAAAAGTCAAGAGGTATTATAAATTTCAAAAAGTACCAAATGGAGGATCAGGATGCTGCATTTATCAAACAGGCTACAGAAGCAATAGTGGATGTATCATTAAATATAGATAACATAGATCCTATAATAAAAGAGTTATTAGAAAGGGTAAGGAATAGGCAAAACAGGTTACAAAATAAAAAACCAGCACTCATACCGGCAGAAAATGGTGTTGATATAAATAGTCAAGGCGGTAACATAAAGGTTAAAAAGGAAAACGCATTACCAAAACCACCGAAGTCCAGCAAAAGCAAACCCCAAGATCGTAGAAATAGTACTGGTGAAAAAAGATTTAAATGTGCGAAATGTTCGTTGGAATTTTCAAGATCATCAGATTTGAGAAGGCACGAAAAGACACACTTCGCCATATTGCCTAACATTTGTCCTCAATGTGGCAAAGGTTTTGCAAGGAAAGATGCATTGAAAAGACATTATGATACACTGACATGTAGGAGAAACAGGACTAAATTACTAACTGCGGGTGGTGAGGGTATCAATGAATTACTGAAAAAAGTCAAGCAATCCAACATCGTTCATCGTCAAGATAACAACCACAATGGTAGCAGTAATGGCTGAAAGAGTAAATAGCGTGTATCTTCTCAAATAAGAAAATATATATTCATCCGCAACATTAATGTGATAGCATTTCCACTTCGACATTCGCCACTAGCTATAACGTTTACTGGCAATTATTATGAACTATGTCAGCTATTCATCACTTGTTGTTTTGTCTCGCTGCATCTGTCGCCCAGCTGGTCGAGCACCGTCTGTTCATTTTCTAGGTTATGGGCCAAACCTGTCAAATACTCAAGTTCTTGACTACCTAATTGAGAGGCTACGCTCGGATACAGCCCATTAAGTGTATTCTCTTTCGGTTGGCCATGAATCATTGTGAGATTGCATTGAGGGGCAATCTGTACAACTGCACTGTTAAAATGTAAAACCTTGCCATTCTTTTTGAAAAAATTTGCTTCGGCAACGTTTTCAATGGTCATTGGATGCAGTTTATGAAGTTCAGCTTGTAACTTGGTATTATCCTTGTCATTGTTATTATATAAATTACCTTTCTTGTTTATTTTCCTTCTGGTACCACCAACTTTGTTTGCTGCTGATAACTTGTGCAGCTTAGCTAATTTTTCTTGATCTACAGGCATTTGATGTTGTAGGATTATGTAGTAGTTTATTTAATTTAGCCGTATTTATTTCTATCAGGGAACCTTTTTAACGCAACTTAATTGTTTCTGTCACAGCGGGAAAAAAAGAAAAAAACAAAATAAAGCATTTAAAAGCATATGCCGTTTATTACATGATCTAAAGTTGTGTTGAAGCTACAAACTTCCTCGTTGGTCATTAACCAAATAGAAAGTGTTTTAGATAAAATGTATAAGTAGATAAAATATAACATATCATTAACAAAAACGGATTATTTGGATTGGAAAGACAAGGGCTCGCGTATTTGTTACTTTTTCCTTTTTCCAAAGAAACTGAACTTTTTCTTCTTTTTTTCCTTAACGTCCTCTTTGCGGCTTTCATCTCCCATTGTACTTATATTATTGGCTGTTGCCGCAGCTGAAACTGTATCTTCGGAAGGTGTCCCTAGTTTTATTACAGCAGCAGGGTTATCACTCGTAGCAAAGTTGGTCCGAATTGGTGATGGTTGCGTAATATTGATCTGAGGAACTTTTGAGGTACCGTTTTGAGATAGAGACTGTAATTGGGGCGGAGAGTCACTGTTCAATTGATTAACGCACGGAGCAGAATCCGCATTTCTACTGTTTTGTACTGTGTTTCTATTCTCCAAATTGCTTAGATTTGGACTTGAAATAGAGTTAACAAAACCCGATTGCTGATTTGAAATATTGTAACTTGCAGATGGTATGCGATTTGTCCTCATGCTACCACCGTTATTTTGAAACGATTTTTGCTGTGTTATCGGTGGACCCTGTTGAGATCTAAACGTACTTTGGTTTGAAAGTGAATTCAGACGGCTTTGTGTACCATTCATACCATTACCGTTAAATTTTCTACCATACTCGTTATTGGTTAGCCCTGGGACGTAACCTATATTAGGCATGACACTACTTCTGTTTTTTCTACTCGTTGGCTTAACAGTATGCATGTATTGCTGCGATGGAATTTGCTGACTAAATCGAGAACTATTGCTGCTATATGGCGTCCCAGAAGAAACTGGATCAACAAAATTGTTGGCAGAAATGACAGGGCTAGAGCTTGCAGCGCTAGGACCATGTAGACCTCTGCTGGTCATCATAGCCACATGTTGAGGCCGACTATAGGAAGATTTTCTATTTGGATTGTAACTTTTATTATTGTTATTGCCGCTGGTTGGTGTACCAGAAGGACCGGAGTATACTTGCTTAGGCGGTCTCTGTTGATATTGTTGTTGTTGCTGGAGGGCTTTTCTCTGTAACTCTAACTCACGCTCTTGAAGTTCTAATTCCTTCATTCGTACTTCTAACTCACGCTCTTTCAACGAGGTTTCATCTCTGGATAATGTTGTATCAGATGTGGAGTTGAAAAAAGATTGTCTTCTGCTATCATTACCACTACTATTATTACCTTGGTCACTCCTTTCGTAATTTAAATCAACATCAACAATGTTATCAGAGGGAGATATACCATTAGTATTACTATTTGGGCGATCAAATAATGAATTGTCTCCCATTTGCACTTTCTTCTTTAAAATTTCCAACTCTTGTTCATTATTTGCTTTACTTGAGGACACTTCTTGTTTTAAGCTCAAAACTTGACTTTGAAGTTCTTTTATCTCATTTTTCAGGGTTGATTCCGAATTTTGCAGCTGCATGATTTTTCCATCTTTAAGTGCGATACTGTTTTGTAAATCATCAACGCGAGTTAACGCTGTGTTCTCATCCTTTCTAATAAACCATTCAGAATCACCTTTATTTAACAATTGATATTGAGTCATCATTGTAAACAAACATTCTAAATATGGTGTCTTCACGCCAAAGTCATCTGCTAATAAAATCGGCTGTAATAACAATAAGTCAATATTCAAAGATGAAGCCTTATGGATGAAATTATATAAAAGTGCCGGCCCATCAGGTAAGTCTTCGCACTTATTCTTCCAATGTTTCAATATAGTCTGTTCATTTTGAAAATTTGGATTGTTCATGGCTATACCCATTTTTTTTATTATTAATAAGCTCTCGCCTAGTAAACCTGAAATAAGAGGTTTGGCCAAAACGTGGTCATCCAAGGTTGATGGATTCTTCTCTTCTAATATTATTAATAATGGATCGAAACATATTTGAGGCAAAGCTAGTTCCCATTCTTTTGCCAAGAAAGCGGACGGAGAATGATCATAAAGAGTCACAACGTCCCTAGGAAACAGTTTCTGGAACAATTTCTGAAATGTATTCAAAATAGGAATAATATCACTTGAATAGCTGTTTTCGTGAACGGATGTCGTTTGACCGATCGAAACAGAAAAGGATTTGGCATTTGCATTCGTGAACTGTTTGTATGAGCCATTGTCCAACCGTCTTATGTCATAATCGGTGAAAATGCTGAAAATATTTGACAGCGAAAGATCAACTGAAGCCTTGATGAATGGCTCCAAATATATAAACCCGCTACTTTCAAATAGTATCTTTGTTGTCTTATTCATCATAGGTTTTATATCTCTCAATACCTGCGGGATTTCTTGCAGTGAAGACGCACTCATTATTATCAAGTCGAATACCAAGCCGCTATTTTCATTATTAAGGTCTACTAAATCTAGGAGCGATTGGAAATGGTTTTGAATCTGAAACCGTTCCGTCCCATAAAATAGTGAACTAACCTCGTAGTTGGCATTTTTTGAGTTGTTCACAAGATAAAATTCTATATTTTTGGCATGTTGAAACCTGGATGTGTACAGAATGAGATTTGGGTGATCTCCGCATACCAAAACCCTTAATGCAGATGTCATTATTCAATATACCTATCGCGAGATATGCCGGGAATAAAATGTAGGAAACAAAAAGAAAAATATATGCACAGTAGTTCAAACAGAATAGAAATGACGGAGAGCAAATATTTGGGTAGAATCACAGACTTTAGTGTTGGTTACAAGCTTTTCGAATGGATGTAGTTTGTAATCAAAGGACACTAATAATAGCGAAAAAAAAAAGGGCAAGTATGTTGGCAGTCGCCTCTTTTTCAATTTAGCGGTAAGTTTTTAATGAATGGCCTGGTGATAATAGATATGAACAACTTCGCTATCGTGTATGCCAATATCACTTTTCTTTTCTACTACTTACTCGACTTTACTCTACCTTTTCATGTTTGTAGATTTCTGTTTCATTCTAGTCTCGAGAATGGCCCACAGCACGGCCAACAGGGGGCTGCGACAATTTCGCGTAGAGCCCATTGTGAAAAAAGCCACCCAAGCTATTATTGTACACAGAAGAATATGGAAGCAAATCGCCAGTGCTACGTGAATGGGACAAAAACATGATGCCTTGTTTAGTATTAGCATTTTAGATACGCCTTTTCAACTTCAAATTGTGCTATAGATAGGAAGATCTCTTTATTACGCAATATATGTTGTGTGTATTTAGGATAAGACTATATCGTCCAACCATACACCGCGTTTCATCTTGTCTTTTTTGCAGCTAGTAAGAATTAAGCATCAAGAATTGTTCAGTTTGCGATGAGTAATGAAATATATTTAAAGAGGACTAATGTTGTTAAAGTAAGCAGTGCTTTTTTCACGCAGTGTATTTTTAGAATAAGTGGCCATGGGTTATATTTTGACAGGATATTCTAGCCGTCATGATAAGAGAAAGAAACATGCACTTCCTTTGCATCGGTATGCATCGTCTTCGATAAACTTGCAGCACCATGTGCATCTCTTAGAGACCCGGGTTTCATCCAAGAGGCCAATATCGGAAGATCAAAGGACTATCAGGCTTCCTGCGAAGAAACTTAGGCATCATCAAAAGCTAACTTTGCAAGATTTACCTGTAGAGATTATTCAACATATTTTCGTTTTCACAAAGGGTGAACCGTCGATGGTCACCTTGAACAGGTTCTTCTATAGTTGCTTGAAGCCATCTTTTTCATTATTATCGAAGATCATGTGGGAAAAATATCTTTTCGATCCCCTGGAGTTTGGCGTAAGTAATATAAAAGCTTATTCAAGAAATATTGTGATCCCTACATTATTTGAGCATGAAACTTTTTTTAGACTACTACTAGATCATCATCCTATCCTGTTGAAAAATATTTCTCATTTTCTTCCCAGAAAGCACTATCAAGATATGCAGAATGGCGATTTTGATACATCTAAAGAGCTAGACTTGTGTTCAATGAACACTGAAGATACATCGAAAGAAGACTTCCCTAAAAACTTTTACAACAATATGCATATTTTTTTAACACGTAGGGAATGTGTGAAGTCTCTAGGTAATCATTTTACTTTGAAGAATCCATATGATGTGATATCCCCTTTTATAGAATGGTTTTTTCAAGGTATTGATATGCAAGGAACTGACCTAAGCCCTAAGTTTACCTTTGTTTCTCTATTTGAATCAATAGATTTAATCCTATACGTCTCTGGATCTACAGTGCAAAAACTAGCGTCTATTGAACCCCTTACGACTGTAATATTTTTATTATATTTCACGTATGCTGATTCACTAGGGAGTCTGAACTTTGAGTTTTTTTTGCAGAATAGATCAAGATTACAGCTCATAGAGAAATTTATCCTGAAATATTATTACAATCCATCATTGACAGAAAACGAACTTTTATCTGATAGCACTATATGGGACCTGTTAAGGCGGGTGTCTGATTTAAAACTCATAGATTTGGTCGTTAAATGCGGCGGAAGGCCTCAATACGGGGTTATGTTTGCATAATTAAATTACTTAGTATTAAGATTCTGCCCCTTGCATGCATGCACAATATGTGCTTGCCAATTCATTTATGTACAAAAGATGGTGTTATATAAGGAATATATTTTGTTTTCTTTGATATTTTCCCTTTCTCATATTCTTGCGGTTTTTCTGCTTTCATTACGTCGCTAATTAGTTTGTCAAAAATTATAACACCGTTAGTTTCCAAGCAATAATTATATAAGGTCCCGTTAAAAAATATCGATAATCAAAAGGTTTTCAAGTAGCAAGCAATAAATAGCTTTCCGAAGACTAAACAGGCTTTCATAGTGTCTCAGTAAGCGTATGGATGGACAACGCAGTTGATGACAGAGAAACACAAAACTATGGGGAAATTTAAGGTTATTGTATTGGCAGGTACTGCAGGTACAGGAAAATCAACCATTGCAGGTGAACTAATCCATGAATTTAAAGATATATACCCGGATTTGAAATTCATCGAAGGTGATGATTTACACCCGCCTGCCAACGTAGAAAAGATGACAAGAGGGATTCCATTAAATGACGACGACCGTTGGGACTGGTTGAAAAAAGTTGCCGTAGAATCTACAAAAGCTGCAGCAAGCACTAAGGAGCATTTGTCAATTGTTGCTTGCTCGAGCTTGAAGAAGAAATACAGAGATTTGATTAGGCACACATGCCCTGAATCGGAGTTCCATTTTATCTTTTTGTATGCAAGTAAAATAGAAGTTCTGAAAAGGCTCAAAACAAGGAAGGGTCATTTCATGAAAGCTGATATGATGGAGTCTCAATTCAGGGATCTGGAGTTACCAGACATCAACGACGAAACTGACTGTGACATTGTTCCCTTAGATTTCAAAACGTTTTATCAAATTGAAAAAGATGTTATACAGGTGGTAAAAAGTAAAGTTTTGAATATTGAGTAAATAACGCTTGGATAAAACGAAGTAAATATTAGAAACAGTTATATAGAAATTAAATACGGTGACCTGGAAAATTAACAAAGACAGAACAAATGTGAATGAATAATAATAGCAACTTCCAAAAAAAAAAAAGGGGTTACAGGGATCAACAAAAAAAAGCAAGAAAAAAAATGAATAAAGGGAATACCATAAAAACAAATAACATTAAACGGATGAGGGGGTCATAACGGAAGTGTGAATATAACTACAACTTGCTTTGGCAAGTAATATTTTCGGGAAAACAGATGATCATCAAGAGAAGGTCTATCAATTGTGGGCTTAAAACAGATGTGTAGTACACTTTTGTGCCAAAAAGGAGGGGGTTAGTTAGTTAAAGAAGAGGAACTCATGCGAAGTTCGTTGAATTTTTTTTCGAACAAGGAAAATTTGTTGGAAATCTTAGAACATTCGTTATCGGACTCGCAAGAAGTGCTTGTGAACGAAGAATGCAATCCAGTGTCTGTGTCTAGCGTTCCGAAACTGCCACTGCGACTGCCATTATCATCGTCTATCCCTTCTTTGATTCCATCTTCTTCCTCACTTGAAGATGTATAAGATAAATTCTTGGCAGCTTTACTATCGTGCATGTACACGTAGGATTTTGGAGACAAATTCTCATTCGTGTTATCGACGGGGCTAACGAACTTTTCATAAACAGACTTGGAAAGAGGCGGCACTTTTGATAACGGGCCTTCATTGGTGAAGCTTGTAATAGAACTAACTTCTTTCATCAACTCTTGCAAGCTCATTCTATTCTTCGGATTCACTTGTAAAATCTTAGATAATAATGAGTAAAAGTCATCGGAAAGCGGTAGGATTTGCTTTAGTATATTGGGATCCTTAGTGAAATAATAGTAGGTATTATCCTCGGTTTTGTCAGCCTTCAGCCAGGGATTTCTGATGCATGTCAAATTGATAAGGATGATACCTAATGACCACAAATCGCCATTACATGAGGGACAAACCTTACCCAACTTATGTCCCCCATTTTTAGAGCTGGAAACTCTCCCATCAAATGAGATTCTTTCAGGGGGCATATAATACGAGCTACCAATGCAAACATTTGGCTTTATATATGTGGAAGTAGTGGATAGACCAAAATCGCATAGGAAAACGTTATCTTCTGTATCCAGTAGCAAGTTTTCAGGCTTGATGTCACAGTGGTAGATGCCGTGCTCATGGCAATAATTAAGAGCAGAACAGATCTGTAGAAAAACCTTTTTTACTAGCAGTCCATTAGTGACAAAATGTCTGTTATCTACAATAGACGTGAATAGGTCTGTTGGGTAATAATCCATGACAATGAACGTGCAGACTGCAGATTGTAGCACCTCATGTATGGTGACAATGTTCTTATGATGGTGGACTCTTAGGTGTAGCGAAATCTCTTTATAATGGGGCAGCTTTTTAAAATCTTCTTCTGACATATTCTCAATTGATTCTAGATCTATAGAGGGCACCCTGACAACGTTTTTCGATTCCTTGAACAGTTTAGCGAGCTTCTTTTGCAATTTCACGCTATTTTTGTGTATTTTATCATTGCCCATATCAGCCTCCTTGCTAACACCGTAACTTTGAACAACCGCTTTGATAGCGTATTGTCTATCGGTACGAATATCTAAGGCACGGTAAACCAGACCGTACGCGCCTTCGCCAATTTGAGAAGTTATTAAGTAGTTATTAATTCTGCAATTATGGAACATCATCATTACTTTTTTCTTTTTTTTTTTTTTTCTTTCTCTTATTTTATTTTACTTTAGTATTTCACCTTAGTATATTATCGTACAGTAAATGTTAAGAACTTTTGTAAACGTAACTCATAAAACAAAAAAACAATGGTAGCGCCAACACCAGCAACAAAAAGAGGTAAACAAAAATATAATAGCAGTAACACAAATGTAAAAACGCTGTAAAGCTAATAAATCAAGTCTTTTCTTATAGCACTTGTAAGTATGAATAAATATCAGTGAGTCTTAAGGTGGCAACGGTAAGGGAGGGAGAGAACCAAAGCAGTTTTAAAATTAAAAATAAAAATAAAGGTTTAATAGCACTATAATATGGCACACTAAATTTAATTGAGGTACGTTTTAGGCTCCAGTAGAAACAAAAGGGCACCAACGTCAACATGTATAAATAATAATAAATAAATCGGCGAAAACGTTCCAACGTGCGGCCGCTGCTTGGCAAATTAACTGGACGGGGTTAAGTGGCAAGCCGCGCGAATTAGCGGACGCGGACCTAGATACACAAGCGAGGACTGCTAAGTTAGGCCATGTTGGCGGGGGTAGTGGCGGTGGTGGTGGCGGCATCCCTTCCCCACGTTTTGGTCCCTTTAACGTAACTGGTAAAAGTAGGATCGACTACCCCTTTTGGGTTACACTTTGGTATCAGTCATCCATCAGCGGAAAAAATGGACAGCTTTGACTATCCCTATTGTGTACCCGGTTCCGAACTGGTGTTTCCGTACTCACGTGCCGAAAGCTGCGTAATAGTGCATTAGCAGGATATGATGTGATGGATTGTATGGTGTTTCCAGGGCAGGAAGGGAGTAAGAAAAAGGAAGCAAGATGACGATATAGGCGGCGCATTTTCTATCGCTGGTGTTGGGATGCAGAGGATCCGTCGCAGTGTGGTCTTTTTTCGTACGTAGTAGTAAAAGCTATCCCTATTTATGAAGGAGGAGACGGAGAGCGGCAACTTCTTCTTAGTTCTAGAAGTACGTAGTATTTATTTTCTTGGTGTGAATGCGTTTATCTTCCGATGGCGCGTGCGTCTATTGTAGGTTTTCTACCATTTTTTTGACTTTTTCGTCGAACAGGTTAGATCTTATAGGCATTTCCATTGAGTAAGATGGGTCTTTCATGACGTAGTCACTATACAAACAGTAAACCTTCCTTAGGAAGTTGTCGGCTATTTGGATGGCCAAATTGGATGTACTCTTGGGTCGGTCAGGCTTGTCGGTGGTGGCTATAGTTGGCTGTCTCTGGGGCATGACGCTGGAGCTGATAGCGACAAACTTCAGGCCGGTTAGGGTCTGATATATGAACATCGTGAACTGATCCGTGCATAGTTGTCTCAATCCGCTCTTGTTCCAGTTCGTAAATGGTTCTTTGAAAAAATCATCTCCTTTAAAACTGCCCAGTTTTTCATTATTAGTGTGTTTGTTGTTATTGCCACCTCCATTTCTTGTATCGCTCCTATTGCTGGACATGCCCACGTAAGGTATATATGGGATGGTATTTTCGATGTTCGTTTGTTGAGTTAGCTGTAATGCCTTCGGAGTCAGCTGGCTCGCGATGGCGAATACACCGTGCAGTGTACTAGCAAGAATTAAGTATTCATTGCTGTTCAATTTCTGTTCGTCGTTGGTAAAATTCCGCTGATAGATTAGTCCGCCTGATTTGTTTATTACAAGTATTGTTTCGATGGCCATTTCAATTTTTCCCGTTTAAATCCAACACTAAAATTGCACTTTTGAACTTATGCAAAGGCAGATTCCTTTTTTTAGTTTCACTCTTTTTCTTCTCTTCGCACCGCCCAACTCCTGCCGAGGAGGCATAAACTCCAACATATGATGGAAAAATAAAAGAATGTGTAGCATATTATTGAAAGAATCTTCTATAGGCCTAAATGTACATAAATTATAAAACAACATTTTAAAGCAGAACCAGTAGTGGAAATTAAAAAGAAAAATAAAAGCTTGTAAATGCTTCTCTTTACAATATTGATAACTTCCATTTTATGGGAAGAAAAATCTCGTGTACCATTTCCTATTCAGTTTTTCCATTAAAGTGGTGTAGTACTGCATCTCGCCCCAGCAATCTCTGCCAAAATTGCATCCGGCCATATTCACAACAAAATCATGGTCTTTCTCACTGTAAAAGTATCTTGAGTCACCACTGTATTCAGAGCATGCTCCCGGTGGGAATGCATTGATCGTTCTTAAGGGCAAAAATCCTATTCTCGAACGAATCCACGGTTCGTTTTCATATAATGCCTCTAACGCATCTTGTTCTCTATGTTCCCAAACCATATGTTTTTGTTCATACAGAACGGGGTCCCACCACATATCTAGAAGCAGCTTAGACCATTCGCTATTTTTTATCAGAAATGAGCCCAAATTGAAGCCTCCACAATCTTGTGTTATTAGAAACTCCATTTCCTCTGAATAATCGACATAGGGTATGTCGTCTCTTAGGTTTAGGGGATTAAAACTTTTCAATTCTCTGTCAGCCAGAGTTTCCAATCTGTCGAAAATATGTTCTTCTAATGATTTAGAAGGCTCCATTATCATAGTATCCAGGTCCAACCACCAGAACCATTCTGCATTAGGAAACTCCCTGAACGTCTGTCTCAATATATCTACTTTTTGCCAACCCTCTCTGTATTCGTGAGAGTATCTTTTGGACGTTGTCAAATCCTTGATAGTCAACGCATATCCATGTCTCTTCGCATAGGCCTTCTTATTTTCTATTGATATGCCTTCGATAGCCCATTCTTGCTCATTTTTCCACCTCAATACACCACCACCTTCGTTTGCCGCTAATATAATGACAATCCTAGGATCTTGATTCCAAAACGACCATCTTGATCTCTTAGAATATGGTGGTACATATCTTTTGGAGTTGATGCTAGAACCAGTATTACTCAACTTATTATCGTTACTATTTTGGCCTTGAAAACTTGTGGTAGATGGATTTCTGCTTATGGTGGAATCGCTTATCCATATGAATAAAAACAAAGCTAAAGATATTAATAGTATTAGCTTTCTCCATCTCGCTAGCGAACTGCATAAAGTTTTCCTCCAGTATATCATTTTATATTTCAGGCCTAGTTTTGAGCCTCTGCTCTTCTTTTCATCTTCATCGTACTCTAGATGGTTGGATATAGGAAGTTGGGAATTATAAGGTACACTAGACATATTGTATAGTTGTACATGCACAATTATTCCTTATAAAAATAAATAGAGAGCTTTTCTCTCCCTGATAAACCTCCTTTGGCCTTCAATCCAAAAATTCAGGTGCGGAATCAAAGATAACTTTTAAACTTTATATTTAAACAATTTTTTCTGTTTTGTTTGTTATGTAACATCCACTTGAGAAGAGCGAAAAAACAAGAAAATAATCAAAGAGAAATGTCATTATGGACGACTGTAAATAGAGCAGCAATTATGACCTTTGAATGCATGTTTTCCAAGGTTGAAATCTTGCTGATAGTATTTATAAGATTTTTTATTGCCTTATATATAGGATAGCTTGTACTGCTAATGCTAATGAATTTGGGCAGTGATGCGAGAACATAAAATTGCGGAGAACCATATCAAAACGAAAATTCTCCTTTAAATCTTTTCAGGTCCATGCCTGGCTTCACTTCTTGAAGTAAATCATCTCTGTTCATCGCTATAAAAACTCTCTTCAAAGTCTCTATAACAGTATCATTGTACGTATTCAAGAGAGATCCAACGTCTCCTTTTTTATTATTAGTGTTCACTTCATGCATACTTAGAACACTTAATAAGTAGCCTGCTGCTTCTTTGAAACAGCCTATATTCATGGATGATACCGCCAGATTATAGCGAGCTCTAACAAAAGAAGGTTTTAGTTGTAGTGCCCTATGATAGGCTTGGATTGCTTCCTCTGATCTATTGGAATTGGCCAATGAAGCCCCTAATCTATTCCACATGAGTTCGTCATTAGGATTCACCCTCAACGCACTTTCAAAGCAATCTATGGTTTTGTCAAAATCATCTTTCGTGTAAAATAAGAGACCCAAGCATAGTTGTATTTCAGGATCTATTGTGCTTAAATTGTTTGCTAGTTGCAAAAATTGCTTTGTGATATGAGCGTTCATATCAATATGGGTAAACCCTTTCTCTTTTTGAAATTTGTCATCTTGTTGCTTGATCCTTGACCAAATTTCCGGGTACTTAGTTTCTGCCCATTTATCCAGCATTGTGAAGGCGCTCATATCATAACCTTCGTTTATATAACTTATCGCTAAAGTTTTCATTGCCTCCAGATTCTTTGGGTCTAACTTTAAACATTCTTCGAGGGCGCTTATGCCGTTCAACTCTTTTTCATTCTGGGTTTGTACTAGACCCAATCTTAGCCATGCATCCACATGGTCCGGTTTTTCTTTAACAGCAGCTTCAAATGCTAGCGCTGCCTCGCTCAATTTGGCTCCGTTTTCCATCAGTAGGCAGCCAATTTTATAAGCATTAGGATTATTAAAATATTCGTTGTTAGATTGAAAAGCATACTCGATGTTCCCATTTACTCTACCGCCGAGATATTTCAAGTAGTCTTCTCCTAGATTGAGGTCATCATTAACTAATTCGGATGGCAAGACTTCTTCAGCGTCCTTGTGTATGCTATCCCACACTTCTTGGAAATCAGATTGATACTGATCTCCATATACTCCTTCTTCCTTCTCAACAGTTTCTGGTTTGTTTTGTTCTACTTCACTCACATTTTCCTCCTTCTCTATTTCATCATTTATGTCCAAGTTTTCTGAGACTTCTTTTTCCAGCTTTTCAAACTGATCTGTCCAGGGTTGTTGTTCTTGCTCATTGACTCCTTCTTTAGAACGACCAGACTGTTGTTGATTCATGAAAGCAGGCGATTGGAGCCTTGATCCACTAAGACTGTTCATAGAAGCATAAGCATAGTTATTCATCATGGTATTAGGGTACTGAAACCGGCTTGATGCGGTTGTTGAGCCACGCTGCCATGCCTTTTCTGAATTTCCTGTATCCGCGTTTCTATTTTGAATACTATTACTACCTTGAAATTCCTGTGACCAATGAGATATATCGTTCACTCCCTTAATTTGGGTTGGGTTTGCTGAAGTCTGTAGAGAATGTACGTTTGAAAAAGGTGGAAGCCTGCCTGAGGATGGCCCTATTTCCATTCTTCTTTTATCATCGATCAGTGGTTCTCCGTTTATGAACCTTTGCATATTCGCCATGTTTTCTTGTGAAATAGCATTAACATTGGATATAAAAGCCTCACTAATACCTGGCTTGTTGGTACCCTGTAGAGGTGACTCATTAAGACGCCCATTATTCTTCTGATTAAACTGAAGCGATTTGTTCTGCTGAGTATGTTTGTGCAACTGCGCAAGCGGATTATTTCTCACTGAGCAACTTCCTACGTCCATGTGTTATGAATATATTGTTTATTGATGTATATATATCCAAAAATAGGAACTAAAACTGTTTGGTGAATCAATATTAATCAGAAACCTTTCTTATGCTTAATTTTGTTCATATATATTCTCCGCCGGAAGAGGGTACCGACTTGTCGGAGGAATTCGGAGTTAATCGCGATGATCCGTTTTTACATATTCGAAGCTTACAATCGAGAGAATTACCAACGACAATAGAATTTTTGACAACGAAAAGGTCAATAGGAGCCGAAGAATTAACATACAGGACGGATGGCAAGACCAATCGATGTTAGTCAGCTGATTGCTGGTATAAACAAGAAAAAAGGACTAGATGAAAATACATCAGGTAAAATCAGCAAGCCTAGGTTTTTGAATAAACAAGAAAGATCTAAGCAAGAACGTTTGAAGGAGAACGAAGAGAGTTTGACGCCTACGCAAAGTGATAGCGCTAAGGTGGAGATTAAAAAGGTAAACTCTAGAGATGACAGTTTTTTCAATGAAACAAATGATAAGAAGAGAAATCCATCAAAGCAAAATGGCTCTAAATTTCACTTTTCTTGGAATGAAAGCGAAGATACTCTGAGCGGATATGATCCTATCGTTTCAACTAGAGCTATAGATTTGCTACGGAAGGGAAAGACTCCTAAAAATGCTGCAGAATCTTCATATATGGGGAAGCATTGGACTGAGAAGTCCTTGCACGAAATGAATGAGAGAGATTGGAGGATACTAAAAGAAGACTACGCTATTGTTACAAAAGGTGGGGCAGTAGAAAATCCATTGAGAAATTGGGAAGAGCTCAATATAATACCAAGGGACTTGTTACGTGTTATTATACAGGAGCTGCGATTTCCTTCACCAACTCCTATTCAAAGGATTACTATTCCAAACGTTTGCAATATGAAACAATATAGAGATTTTCTTGGTGTTGCCTCTACAGGTTCGGGTAAGACTTTGGCCTTTGTAATACCGATACTAATCAAGATGAGTAGGTCACCTCCAAGGCCACCATCTTTGAAGATTATTGATGGCCCCAAAGCGTTAATTTTAGCTCCAACAAGGGAATTAGTGCAGCAAATTCAAAAAGAAACACAAAAAGTTACAAAAATATGGTCCAAAGAGAGCAACTATGACTGCAAAGTAATTTCTATTGTTGGTGGACACTCCTTGGAGGAAATTTCATTTTCTCTATCGGAGGGTTGTGACATCCTGGTGGCCACTCCAGGACGTTTAATTGACTCTTTAGAAAATCACTTACTTGTGATGAAACAGGTGGAGACATTAGTACTAGATGAAGCTGACAAAATGATTGATTTAGGTTTTGAGGACCAAGTAACAAACATTTTAACTAAAGTCGATATAAATGCTGACTCTGCTGTGAATAGACAAACCCTGATGTTTACCGCTACAATGACACCCGTTATAGAAAAAATTGCAGCAGGATACATGCAAAAGCCTGTTTATGCAACCATTGGGGTTGAGACGGGTTCTGAACCTTTGATTCAACAGGTTGTGGAATATGCAGATAATGACGAAGACAAATTCAAAAAGTTGAAGCCAATTGTCGCTAAATATGATCCACCAATAATAATTTTTATCAATTACAAACAAACTGCTGATTGGTTAGCAGAAAAGTTTCAAAAGGAAACCAACATGAAGGTGACGATTTTACATGGTTCTAAATCGCAAGAGCAAAGGGAACATTCTTTGCAATTATTTCGCACCAACAAAGTCCAAATCATGATCGCAACAAACGTTGCCGCAAGAGGATTGGATATCCCTAATGTTTCCTTGGTAGTCAATTTCCAGATTTCCAAAAAAATGGATGACTACATCCATAGAATTGGTAGAACAGGTCGTGCAGCAAATGAGGGCACTGCTGTCTCCTTTGTTAGTGCCGCTGAAGATGAATCATTGATACGTGAACTTTACAAATACGTCAGGAAACATGATCCCTTGAATAGCAATATCTTTTCCGAAGCCGTAAAGAACAAATATAACGTCGGCAAACAGCTCAGTAATGAGATTATATATTAAAGTTATATTATTTTCTTTCTTTTTTTTGATGGACCCAAGATCTCAACTTTCAAGTTATTGTCTATATTTTGCTAAAAAGCCAAGACGCAAATTTACAAACTTCATTGTCATTGAAAGTCGGGCTAACTACTTGTAGGCCTATTGGAAACCCATCTATCTCACCAGATTGTATTAAATCATTCCAATATGTTTTGATCATTTTATCTTCTGGATTGAGCGCAGAAGTGGTATCCATTAGCCCATCAATTTGGCAATCGACACTACCTACAGGTATAGATAATGATGGGAAATTTAAAACGTTGAATAGTAAAATGTATCGTAAAGTTGTCTTTAGCATGTCACCAGGCCTAAATGGCATCAGCGTTGTAGGAGATATGATAACATCAGGCCTTTCTGATTCCGGGAAAGAAAGGTAATAATCTCTCATTAATTGTTGTGCATTATAAACTCTTTTGGTCAAATCCCACCATTCATTAACAGTATATGGGGGCCTTCCGTTTTCCAAAACCATTGGTTTTAAAATATCTAGGAGTGGTTCTCCGGAAATTTCGAATTCGTTTTTTATCTCGTTACCTGAGTCAGCAACATCTGCTTCATTTGCGAGATCAAACAATTCCCTGCTCAGTTCACTGGAAGGCTCCCATTTAACTGCCTTCATTCCTTTAGTTTTATTAACTAGGTCTTCGCACGTCTTTAAAGCCCTGATGTCACTGGGCGGAGGATCAATAACGCCGTCACCATACCATATTCCAACAACATAATTATCGTGTAATTTACTTGTAGAGGAATCAAAATGGTATGGAATACACTTGACGTCTTGTACCCATGGTTGACAGATGTTGATAACGCAACTCATGAAGTATCTCAAATCCGAAAGATCTCTTGCCAACGGCCCAATTACACTGGGAATTGTTTCCCTTCCCTCAAATGAATTATCCACCCTCAAGTAAGGGACGCGTCCAAAAGTTGGTTTCAAACCAAATAATCCTTGGTAACTACTAGGAATTCTGATGCTTCCGCCTATATCAGTTCCTAGTCCCAGCAAGGAACCATGAGCACCAATTAACGAACCCTCTCCACCAGAAGATCCACCACTGGAGAAGCTTAAATTAATACTATTATATGTGTACCCAAAGGTGTTAGATTGTGTATCTGTAGCCATCATCGATGAAGGTACGGTGGTTTTTACAAATATAATAGCTCCTAAATCTCTCAGAAAACTGACAATCAATGATTCTTCATTCTTGGTTTTTGGTTTGAAAGTTCGACATAAATAACCCAGTGAGGTGTCTACACCCTCAACGTTACATTGGTCTTTGAGAGATATCGGTATACCGTACAAGGGTGGCAATATGGCTGGTCTATTGCTGTCGTAATAGTCAGCCAATCTCAATGCCTCTGAAAACATGATTTCGGATAGACAATTCACTACTTGATGAATTAAAGCAGCCCTATGACAAAATGCAGCTGTTATTTCATGGCAGCTTAACTCTTTTGCTTCCAGTGCCTGTCTCAAGGCCATAATCGTGGAGTGGGTGATCTGATTTTCTGAAGATGAGCATAAATCATCGATATTCTTGATTAAATTTTTTTTATCGTTCTTCAACCTCGTTATAGTTGTGCTGTTTAATTTCCATTCGTCTTTTATCTTACTGTTCAGTTGATCTTTTTTTAATTGAACTTTTTCCTTCCACGTTGAGTGCACAGTCATTGTATAACTTTGGTACCGTGTTGTCTGTCGTTAATAACAGGTCAGAGCGGCTGTCCCTTCCACTCCCCATTGAAAAAAAAGTATTTACTCGACTATATATATGTAATACGCTTTTGAATACTAAAATAATGTTATCAGTAATCTTATCTATTATTATCATATTATCATATTATTAGCTATTATTATATCATGAGCAATTCGCGCGCGCGGCATTTGAGATAGCAAACTTAATCCGTCACACAGATAATACTACAAATTATGACACATAATACTCCCGGTACTCAATAATATCTCATTGTTCGGTCACGAATGTGTCATTGACTATCCAATAGAGAATCAAATACAACGACTACTGGGAACTTATCTCCAGAAAGCCGGCTAAAAGTAGGTGCTTGACATAAAAAAATCTCCCGGGGGCGAGTCGAACGCCCGATCTCAAGATTTCGTAGTGATAAATTACAGTCTTGCGCCTTAAACCAACTTGGCTACCGAGAGTCGATTTCTTGCGAGGTGTTGTATCTCAAAATGAGATACGTCAGTATGACAATACGTCATCCTAAACGTTCATAAAACACATATGAAACAACCTTATAACAAAACGAACAACATGAGACAAAACCCGTCCTTCCCTAGCTGAACTACCCAAAAGTATAAATGCCTGAACAATTAGTTTAGATCCGAGATTCCGCGCTTCCACCACTTAGTATGATTCATATTTTATATAATATATAAGATAAGTAACATTCCGTGAATTAATCTGATAAACTGTTTTGACAACTGGTTACTTCCCTAAGACTGTTTATATTAGGATTGTCAAGACACTCCGGTATTACTCGAGCCCGTAATACAACACGAGGGCTTGAAATATGTTTCTTATAATTAATATCAAACTTGTTTGGAGGTTCCTATGACAGCGCCTCATAACTCGTGTCATCTTTGTACTTGTTAGAGATTGTTGGGACAGATGAACATTAACTTTTCATAAGATATTACAATAGCAATATAAATACTTAAATGGTATACTATAGTTCTAATGGAATTCTAGCATCATCTATTTAGTAGTATTTATATTATTAGTATATTATCGCATACGGTATAAGAAGATGTAGTTTACTTGCTTCAAACCAGTGACCTGAGAAAGGGGTGAATAATTTGATGATTGTTGGGATTCAATCCTTGGTAAAGGTATAATATTATGAATGAATAATGTACTAGAAGCTCTCCCCGAGATATAAGAACCCGCAAAAGAGGATCGGTATTCTTACGTAATAATATTATAATCTCATCTTCCATTTTTTATGTGACATTATCCTATTACATCATGAGTTGTTGCATTTCCTCTTCCATTTGATGACTGTCTTTCAATCTTTATGTCATCTTCTTACACCGCATTTGATAATATACTACTAACACGAATGCTAATAAACAGATGATATTTTGGATTTTTACTCCAACATGATCTTTAATTACTTCTTCATATTTCTTATTCTCATGATTGCTACTGGTTTGTTGTAACCTTTTTTTTATTTGAGCTAGAATTTTCAGCGCGCATCGCAGTGTAGAAAACATTAAAGTTATATTATATACTATAGTAGAAGTTTGACGTTGAGAAACAGTTTCCCTTCGACTAATATAAGCAAAAAATATTAGTATCATGCGCCCAAGAAGGAGAGGATTAGCGTATCATCATACCAAGCCGAAGGGACAACTTTCACAAGGACATTATCCTACGACATCCAATGATGGCCAAAGAAGGAAGGTCGGTAATTCTGAAGCATTCCAATCTTTTGATATATGGAAAAACCTAGATAGGATAAGGTCGACTAAGAAGAATGCAGGGCAATTCATAAAAGGTAGTCTGCTCATACTCCCCATGAGAACGGAAGATAAACAACAGTTCGACGAGTGCATGGATGAATTGCATAAGTATATATCGAAGGATATATTACGATGTTATCCACAGAAAGAGCAGAAAGATGAAGGCATGCTTTTCTACATAGTTTTGAAGGACTTCAATATATTGGACTCTTGCTTCGTATTATCAGTTCTGCTTGCTTTCCAGAAGCGATTATGGATGGCACCATCCGAAAAATCATACTTTAGAGTTCCTAAGAATATTAACTTGACAGGTTCGTTTTATTTGCCCAAGAATATAGAAACTGGTAGAGGCCATATAATAACAAGCTATAGAAGAGAGCAGCCCTCATCCAGTATTGTAGAAGTTGGTTTCAATGTTGTTCCAGATTTTCAACAGTTTCAAGTTAAGGCTTGTCATGTAAGTAAGTTCATGAATGAGCTTTCTAATTTTTTTTCACAAGTAGAATTTGGCAAGTGTGAAGCTAACGTGATAAACTACTTTAAGCGTGAATATAACCGCACTTATTCACAGATATCACTTGCCCTCTACGAACTTCCATTAATTGGCGATGGCTTGTTTGATATAAAGTCGTACATTAGTAAAACCAGGCCAATTATAGAAACATCAAAAGCTCAAATGATTAAACATATTTCTGAAATGAAGGCATATAACGAAATAAGTGGCCTTCAAGGAGATCAATTTCCACGACAACAAAGACCTTTATCGAATTCGCCCTCTTCAAATTCAATTTCCTCTTCTCAAACTATTGAAGCAGGTGCAACTTCATATCAAACACAACCACAGAGACACGCTGTTAATAAGCCATCAAATGTATTGAATTCTTCCAATCGTCATTCCGGGCCAAAAACTTTTGAGGACGGAAGGTATAGTGAAGGTAATAAACCGGGTTTTATGACGCAGGATGAAATCAAACAACATTGCATTGGTACCATAAAAGCTTCTATGGATGCAGTGAAAAAGAAGTCTTCGTATCAGATTCTAAAGACATACGTTAGGTGTCCAAGACAAAATTATATTGATATTGTTTATCAAAATCTAAATGATCTACGATCAAAGACAAATTGTAATATCGTCGTATTGAATCTGAATAATCTTCACGAGTCACAAATGTGGCTTGAATCTTTAAATACAACAAATTACACTATTTTTGCTCAGGCGCCTCACCCAAGTACCATCCGCGTTATTAGTATTGGTGGAGTCGGTGAATATATAGTCAAAGCATTAGAGCTGATATTGAATATATTAGAACATTGAGTCGCATATAACAGTGGAGGTGTATAGATATATTTAAAAAACCTTTTGGTTATTTTTTCTCTTTCATGGCATTTGCTCCGTATGCAAAGCGATAGTTTAATTTAATGTTTTCTTTCAAATGTCATCGCGGATTCAAAGAGCGCACTATTATTATTTGGCAAAAGTTTAAGAGGGAAAATGTTGAAATAGCATGTTCTGCAAAGCGAATTACAGGTTTTGAAGGAGTCTACAGGTAAAGTCTAATAATACAGTGATGTTTGATGGCTTTAGCAACAATAAAGGTAAACGAAGGTCTTTTTTTCGGTTTGGTTCTGAAAGTAAAAACAATGACTCTGAAAAATCCGTTAGAAAGCCATCGGTGCCCTCTACAATAAAGAAATCAACAAATATCGCACGAACTTCGACGGCTGAAACTTCTGCCCCTGATATACCGCCAAGAAGTCCAAATAGGAATGCTCATAGCAGGAGCCATTCTATCCAGGCACCATTACAAAAGGAAACATTAAAGAATACTAATCCATTTTTGAATGCTGAGGATACCTTAGGAGATTCTCTTGAATTAACACAGTCCAAGGAAGCGTCAGGAAACGATCACAAAGGAATTGAATATTTACAAGAAAACAACATCATTGGGCAGAGAACCAACCCCTTCACAACAAGCGCAAATTCAAATGCACATTTCTCCAAGATAAAACGTTCGAGGCCTCCACCACCGCCTATGGACATGAAGTCAATAACAACGTCAATAAGCAACAATACTACTAAGGAAGAAATAGAGAGTAATAATGATTCTGAGCGGGATAGTATTGCAATCTCATCCACCCACAATCAACATAGGCGGCAGCGTTCAGAAGCAGAAAAGTTGGTAGATGATATTGAAAATTACATTAATGAACACAAGGTAAGTTCCGGTAGCTCACTATCCCTAGACACGTCTGAAAACTCAGATACTAAAGCATCGCAAGATAAGTTGCCAGTAGATGTCATGGAAGCTCCCATTTTGAGAAATGTCAGCGCGGAGAGTTCCTTAAGCTACGTAAAACCACTTATTGTGGATAATGAAGAAGTAAATAAAGCAAGTAACGGAAATTTAGTACAATCAGATCATCTAAAAGAATTTTCTTCGAATCTGGATGATGGGGATGATAAATTTTCCTTTAGTACATCGGCTAGTGGTAAATCCACCAAAAGCCTTCAGCAAGTTTCTAAAGACGAATCTAGTGGTTTTAAAGCTGCACATTTTGATTTTGCATATAAATCAAATGAGCACCTTGGGAGTGATGGAAGTATTGCAAGCGCCAGAAAGCCTCTGCGGATAACTAATGAGATTGATAGCGGTTCTTCCAACGAGGATGATGATGATGGTCTTCAGGAAAAAGGTTTTGTGGATAGTGAAAGTAAAGCATTTATAAATTACGCAAGTGATCAAGGCTCATCTATAAAAAATGACGTCTCAACACAAGAGCCTGAGTTACCAAGTCATCGTAGAATATTTAGGGTGGTTAATGAAGATCGCCCTAGTTTCTATTTAAATAGTGTAAACGATACGGGCAGTCTAACCGACAAGCATTCTTTTGACACTGCATCATCTGGTGAGTATGATGCCAAGTCAAACTTCTCTAGCCAGTCAGGACTTTCTATATCAAAAGGCTCTAAATCAACTGTTTTGGCTGCTCTTGACTCAAACGGAAACACAAAATCATCAAATAAAACATCCGAGTTAAACAGTTTAAACTCCATTTCAGAAAGTTTAGTGCCGGCTGCTCACTCGTTCAATGAACACACAGTTACTATCCCTGCAACGGTGGATTTACCAAATCCGGTACATGATGCCCCAAGCGAAAGATCTGTCAAATGTTCACCGTTAACATCTGTCGTATCGAACAAATCGGAAAAGTCCGTGCCTTTGGTTTCTAGTTACGTAGAAGAACTGCGACTAAAGTATTACAAGACTTCTAACTTTTTACAAGCGCCTCCTAACTTGCCGGTTGCTCTAAAACAAAAAAATAATTTGATTCAACCCAAGAATATTAAGGTCAAGTTGAGGACAAGTTCTAAGCAAATTGGTATCAAGCATGGTAAAGTTAAACAGAAATTACTGGCGTTGGAGACAAGAAATGAAGAATCAGATGGAACCGCTACAGGGCTGAAAAATAAAATCAATGTTGACCACACAAAGGAATTCCATAAATTGTTAGGGAAGGAAAATGAAACTGGCTCTATTTCAAAAAAAGAAGGCACTGACGCAGAACAAGCCGAAGACTACCTCAAGGACATACCCGGTGATGAAGCATATAACAGTGATGATATAATGGCGCCTTTACGAGAAAAAAGAGGGCAAAACGGTTCTGTTGATTCCGTGTCAAGATCTAACACGGTAGTCAGCTACTACACAAGGTCTCAGAACAGAATGAGAAGTGGAACACTGGATAATGATTACGTGAACAGACAAAAGCTTCCTACACATATCTCTCTTCAAGATTATCGTGATGCTAATGCTAGAAGTAATATATCGCGTCAGGGCTCTGTCTCCACAACGAACTCTGATGTGGTAGACCTCAGCTATTCTCTGGGACATGGCTTGCGTGTGGCAAACCCTGATTCAGACCCGGAATGATATCCTTCTCTGTAGTTGTGTAGATGTCATATATGTACGTTTATGGAACAGCATTTTAGAATAGTATTACCCAGCTTATCACTTGGTTTTTTTTTTCTTTCCGTGTACTCGCTACACGTAGAAAGAAATCAGAAAACAACAGCTCGACAAGTGAAATTTGACGTTCATTAAGACTCAGTTAAGATTGCCTTGAGAATAAACAAAAGTAATCACAGTTAACTATTGAACAAGAGTGCACCTATGACTTCACTTTCTTCACAGCCAGCGTACACGTTGGTTTTCGATCCTTCTCCGAGTATGGAGACTTACTCGAGTACCGATTTTCAGAAAGCTCTTGAAAAGGGATCTGATGAACAAAAAATTGACACGATGAAATCAATTTTAGTTACAATGCTGGAAGGAAATCCAATGCCTGAATTGTTGATGCACATAATAAGATTTGTCATGCCTTCTAAAAATAAGGAATTAAAAAAGCTTTTGTACTTCTACTGGGAAATTGTTCCCAAACTAGCTGAAGATGGAAAATTGAGACATGAAATGATTCTTGTCTGTAATGCCATTCAACACGATTTGCAACATCCTAATGAATATATTAGAGGTAACACATTAAGGTTTTTAACGAAATTGAGAGAGGCCGAACTCTTAGAACAGATGGTTCCCTCTGTCTTAGCGTGCTTGGAATACCGTCATGCATATGTTCGTAAGTATGCAATCCTAGCAGTTTTCTCCATTTTCAAGGTCAGCGAACATTTACTTCCCGATGCTAAAGAAATCATCAATTCGTTCATAGTAGCTGAAACTGATCCAATATGTAAAAGAAATGCATTTATTGGGTTAGCTGAATTAGATCGTGAAAATGCCTTACACTATTTAGAGAACAATATTGCTGATATAGAAAACCTAGACCCTTTATTACAAGCTGTCTTTGTTCAATTTATCAGACAAGATGCAAACAGGACCCCTGCTTTGAAAGCCCAATATATCGAATTATTGATGGAACTGCTTTCGACCACGACTTCCGATGAAGTCATCTTCGAGACCGCATTAGCCCTAACTGTGTTGTCTGCCAATCCAAATGTCTTGGTTCCTGCGGTTAACAAATTGATTGACTTGGCCGTCAAGGTTTCTGATAATAACATTAAGTTAATTGTTCTAGACCGTATTCAAGACATCAATGCTAATAACGTAGGTGCTTTGGAAGAGTTAACCCTGGATATTTTGAGAGTCTTGAATGCAGAAGATTTAGACGTTCGTTCAAAGGCGCTTGATATTTCAATGGACTTGGCCACATCCAGAAATGCTGAAGACGTTGTTCAGCTTTTGAAGAAAGAGCTGCAAACAACCGTAAATAACCCAGATCAAGACAAGGCAATGCAGTACAGACAATTGTTAATAAAAACTATTCGTACCGTGGCTGTAAACTTTGTAGAAATGGCAGCAAGTGTTGTTTCGCTATTATTAGATTTCATCGGTGATTTAAACTCGGTTGCCGCCAGTGGTATCATTGCCTTTATCAAAGAAGTGATCGAAAAATACCCACAACTTAGAGCCAATATCCTTGAAAACATGGTTCAAACGCTAGACAAAGTGAGATCTGCTAAAGCTTACCGCGGTGCATTATGGATTATGGGTGAGTATGCTGAAGGAGAAAGTGAGATACAACATTGTTGGAAGCACATTCGTAACAGCGTAGGTGAAGTTCCTATCCTTCAATCAGAAATCAAAAAGTTAACACAAAACCAAGAACACACCGAAGAAAATGAGGTTGACGCTACCGCCAAGCCAACTGGTCCAGTTATTCTACCAGACGGTACGTATGCCACTGAAAGCGCTTTCGATGTGAAGACTTCTCAAAAGTCAGTTACCGATGAAGAACGTGATTCTAGACCTCCAATTCGCCGGTTTGTTTTAAGTGGTGATTTCTACACAGCTGCTATTCTGGCCAACACCATCATTAAACTTGTTTTAAAATTCGAAAACGTTTCCAAGAACAAAACTGTCATCAATGCTCTAAAGGCGGAAGCTTTACTAATTTTAGTTAGTATTGTTAGAGTGGGTCAAAGCTCTTTGGTGGAGAAAAAAATTGATGAAGATTCTTTAGAGAGAGTTATGACATCTATTTCTATTTTATTGGATGAAGTTAATCCTGAGGAAAAGAAGGAAGAAGTTAAACTTCTGGAGGTTGCATTCCTGGACACCACCAAATCCTCATTCAAGAGACAAATTGAAATTGCAAAGAAGAACAAGCATAAGAGAGCATTAAAAGACAGTTGCAAAAACATCGAACCAATTGATACGCCGATTTCTTTCAGGCAATTTGCTGGTGTGGATTCTACTAATGTGCAAAAAGATAGTATTGAAGAAGATTTACAACTGGCAATGAAAGGAGATGCAATCCACGCTACTAGCAGCTCTAGTATTTCGAAGCTGAAGAAGATAGTACCTTTATGTGGCTTTTCTGATCCGGTTTACGCCGAGGCTTGTATTACAAACAATCAATTTGACGTCGTATTAGATGTTCTTCTTGTTAATCAAACGAAAGAAACGTTGAAAAACCTACATGTGCAATTTGCAACTCTTGGTGATTTGAAGATTATTGACACACCACAGAAGACCAACGTGATTCCTCATGGCTTCCACAAATTCACTGTTACTGTCAAAGTTTCCTCTGCTGACACAGGTGTCATTTTCGGTAATATTATTTATGATGGTGCGCATGGTGAAGATGCTCGTTATGTTATTTTAAACGACGTTCATGTTGACATTATGGATTATATCAAACCAGCCACTGCTGACGATGAACATTTCCGTACCATGTGGAATGCATTTGAGTGGGAGAACAAAATATCGGTCAAATCACAACTACCAACATTGCATGCTTATTTGAGAGAACTGGTCAAGGGAACTAATATGGGTATTCTAACACCATCAGAGTCGTTGGGAGAAGATGATTGTAGGTTCTTAAGTTGTAATCTGTATGCGAAGTCGTCCTTTGGTGAAGATGCCCTAGCCAACTTGTGTATCGAAAAGGATTCCAAAACCAATGAAGTCATAGGTTATGTTCGTATCCGATCAAAGGGACAAGGTTTGGCTCTGTCCCTAGGTGACAGAGTGGCATTGATTGCTAAGAAGACCAATAAACTTGCTCTCACTCATGTTTGAACCACCCTGAGCTGATGCAGTGTAAGTTATAATGTCAAAGGAGATAAGAATAAAACTTAAAAAATTCGAAAAGAAATAAAAAAATAAGGAAAATCTTTAAATAGATTTTAATTGCGTAGGAATCTTTGTTCTCATTTTTAAACAAGTATTTACTTTTATGTACATTTTCTTTCCTAAAAATCTTTATACAGAGTTGAGTTGTGAGTTGTGTAAGAGACGTCCAATTTTATAACAATTTGTAGACATCTCAGTGCCCCAAAGAGAACTATATGATTGAAAAATGGAGAGAGATAGTATCTTGTACAGTTTATATATTTACATGACGAATGGGAAATTATATATGCCCTTTGCCTTTCTGCCATAGAGCATGGCTAACTGGCCAGGACCATGAGATTGTATTCTTATTTCTCCTCTCCGAAAAATGGGAACTGGAACCCACTCAACAAAGTTCTCGCCTGGTAATCTAATTGAGCTGAGGTGTTTATATTTATGTGCATACCAAAAGTTTTAGGCCATGAGTCCTGGTTTGCATCGATTTCAGGGAAGAATTTGATATCTTCAGCCGTCAGGCCGAAACTAATCCCACCAAATCTGTTCCCAGACTGGTTGCTTATACCTTTATATTCTCTGATTCTTGGTAGGACGATTTCGGTCAATGTGCTTAAGAACTGAGACATTTCTTTTCCCTTTAGTTCGACTTTAGCTCCCATCTGATGACCTTTTCTCAATTTCCAGGTTGGAACATCATTTTTGGAGAAAATTGGATGAGGTTTACATCCAGTAATTTGTTGTAATTGTAACGCAGCGGTGATAGCCAATAGCTGATTTTCTCTCGCTTCCCTAACAAAACAGTTTATTACAACACCTTCTAGCCCAGGAATGTTACTCCATTTGATAGGATGAATGTCAGGTAGTTGAGCTTTCGAACCTCGAGGATTTTTCGGTGGTCTGTTCAAGTGGTATGGCGAATCACCACTCCACGCTCTTTGTTTTAGACCCTTTACCACCGCAGCGTTATGTGAATAATTAATCAATAACAAATCAGATTGTAAAGTGTTAAGGTAATGGTCATTGAGTCTATCTGCATGAGTGTCTTTTGGTTTAAATCCAGGTGACCTAATATCACTTTTGTCATATTTCAATTCTGGAAATCTAGGGGATAACTTTGACTTATCAATTTTCACCAAGTGATGAACTGGTTTGACCAAAGAGCATGCAGATTTGGGCTTCATACAGGAGTGAGAGAATGATCTGTGAGTGACTAGTGAAAACCTTTGCATTTTGTTCGTGAATCTCGAGCCCTCTTCAAAGTGGTACAACTAAAAAAACAAAGGAGAGTATTTACACTATTTCCGGTCCTGTCTATTACTTTACAGATACCTCCCCAAATTAGTTATAAATTCTAAAGTGATGCTTTTCCTGTCTTTTTATTCTTCTGTTTTCGAAAGGCCCTTCGTAGATGATAGGTGATTTTGTCGTGTTCGCTTTTACCGTAAAGCGAATAAAGTAGTAGATGGGTAAAACTTGATGCGAAAATAGACAGTTTGCAAACAGCACAAAAGGAGCTCCGAAACAGCCTTTCTTCTTTTTCTAAATAGGTTATAAATGAAGAGTATGGGTAAGTCATTAAGGATTCACATTATGCAATCTTTCCCAGGGTCGGCACACCCACCTTCTAAAGAATCCGCACGCTTATGTTAGTTGGCAACGAATCACACTCAAGAGGTTTTACAATGAATACTGATCATGTGAAACATGATTAAGTTACTCTAATAGAGAATTGAATATCTTGATCACACTGCACTTCAGATGTTGCAATTGCGTTATAAGAGAGGATGTATTTGTAGTCCTTTATGCAGGAGGGTAATGCGTCAATTCAAATCGTTGCTTTAATACTCTGTCAGCATTGGTAACACTATTATTGGACGTACAAGACAAAGTTCTAGAAAGTGGTAATTTGGACCCGTGAAGCGGTCACAGACACGTGTTGTTGAAGTGTTGATGTTTACGTGGACTATTTATGTTTCGTTATTGCTAGTGTTAGCAGGTACTTTCTTAATGAACCGAAATACGAATACAGATATAATTGATACTTTTAAACGAGAAGTCGATTTGCCAATACCTGCGCAACCAGGTCCACCATTCCCGCTTGTTACTGACTATTGTGACATTGTATGTGGATTTGGCCGCGGATCCGCCGAATTGGGTATTCCCACTGCCAATGTACCTATAAATCAGTTACCTAAAGGTATCAACGATTTGGATTTAGGGGTTTACTTTGGGTTTGCTCACATTAAAACTGTTGATGGTCAAGAACTATCGGTGGAAACAAGGCGGGATGGAAGAACTGTGGTTTATAATTACGGTCAATATTTAAGTGAAGCGAACGATGATTTGTCCGTACTTCCTATGGTACTTTCAGTTGGGAAAAATCCATTCTACGGAAATGATTTCAAAACCATGGAATTACATATTATACATGATTTTAAAAATGATTTTTATGGGGCCAGGGTCAAGTTCAATATTTTAGGTCATATCAGACCCGAATTGAACTACACTACTAAGGAAGCTCTGATCGAAGACATCAATATCGATATTAGGACTGCGCAGACTGTCCTTGCCACTCCACCGTATCAAGTATTCAAACAACAATTATAGAGATCTGCGGGAGTGATGAGGCTAGTAGTTTTTCTTAACGGTCATTAAGTATACATTTACATATTTATACCTTTTAATAAATGACAATGCCTTTTGGTTAAGGTTCTTCAGTAAACATTTCCTCTAATGTATCCATCTCCTCTGGGAAGTATGACTGACAGAATTCTGTTAAAGACGGCAAGACGCTCTGTGCAAATTTTTTGTCTATTTGGGGCCATATTTTCCTGACAATATATTGCCTCTTGTCCAAATATGACCTAGAAGTGTCGAAATAAATTAAACGGCAATAACAGTTCCAGAACATACCGTTCTGTAGGTAGTACTCCCAACCAGATTCTATTATCTTTTGAAATATGTTCTTTTCTACAAATTCTACGGTATCCTTCGAATAAAACTGTACTAAGTTATTCAATAAAATTTCTTGACCACTTTTTTTTTCTTTACAACTCAAACGTTTCCATACTTTATCAAACAGCTCCTTATTCAAAAGCCCGTTTGATTGTGAATCAGAATATCGACTGGAATACAGAGAATTCTGGCAGAACGTTTTGAACTGAAGATAGTCCCAAAATATCTCAAAATCATCAACGTTTTCAACATTGTCGGAATATGAGGACTCAATTTTTTCCAATAGATTTCGCAAAAGTACGTACTCATTTAACTTGCAAATAACTGAATACAGTAGTTTTATTATTTCGGTCTTCTTCAAAGAAAATTTAAGACCCATTAATAGAACGTTTTTTGCCCCCAAAAGGTCATTTTTTGAATTTATCAACCATTTACTGTATTTTATCCATACAAGATCATAATGGGCCAGAGGAAGTAAAGCTCTTTGAAAATTTAAATGTGTTAAAGAATCTGTTTGTAAGGTGATGGTATAATCCAAGTATTTTATCCATGTTTCTATTTCATCTGAAGAAACCAAGGTTTCTGGCGATGTATAATAGTTGATATAAATTTTTGATTCAAAAATGGAATAGATTTCAAGTACTTGATATTGTACAACCATGTACATTTCCTTCGTTATTTTCTTCAACTTTTTCTTTGCATCCTGCAGGTACGGTCCCTTTCTTCCACTGTAATTGATGTCTATCTTGAGTTTCTTCAATAATTCATCTTTACTTGTTAGTTGTGATAATTGCTTTAGGTCCATTATATCGTCTATGCGCTGTAACCATAATGCATAAAATTTCGAAAAAGAGTGTAAAGGAATTTCGAGTATCTTCCTCAAAACGTTCCAATATTTCTTAGAAGACGTACATCTTGAGCTAATTTGTTCCAGGTATAAATCCCAGAATTCCCCACTGAAAAAATGCAAACCAACATATTCTTCAGCTGTTTCATATTTTTTAAACAACTGCTTCTGGTGTGAGATAACGTTATTACAAAACTTTAAATATGAAGTCCATAATAGTAAAGATCTTTGGTTAAAGGCTTGCAATCCGCGCTGAAATATCTTATGAGACATAGAAACATTCCCTAGTTTGTATTCCAGTAGCGCGAAGTCGATATAGTAGTTTTCTAGATAGGGAAACTCATTCAGCATAGAAGAATAAGTACATCGTATTAACTTTAATAATTGAGGCTCAGTGGACTTGCATATTGGTGCCGAAGCCTTTACTATATAGTTCAGTAACTTCTCCCAATATGCCAAACTTTTAGGGTATCTCGAGACATTCAATGTAAGAGTTGAAAAATTCTCATCGTGAATCAAAGCAGTATATTTATCCATAGATGTTTGCTACTTCAGTTAATGGTCAGCTGGGTATTTTCTGAAACTCTTTCGAGCGCCTACTTGACTTTTTTATGTAGAAATTTACGTTGTTTTTCCCACGGGCTTTAGGTCAGACACTGGTTTTGGACGTCACAAGAGCATCTTTGAAATTTAATGAAAAGAAGTAGAAAAATTACAAATAAGAACTTGTGTATCAATAGATTAACAAAATATACGTGAATAACCGTAAATAAATAAATAAACTTAATAAATAAAGAAAAGGGTGCGATTTTTCTAGATATTTATGCACATTATAGTTGGGATTTGACCCAACCTTCCAAGCCTCCTTTTACAATAATTTCTTGTAGGTTCTTACCTAGCTCACCCACTTTTTGCTCCAAGATCACAGGGCCGTCCAAAGAACCTTCGGTAACGACCACTTTAGCATCAGCTACATCCCATTTCAAAAACCAACCAGTTCTTCTTGTAAGTTCTTTTGGAGCACCTTGATATTTCTCACGTAATTTTTTGATTAATGCTGGGATTTCCAAGGTCAGAAGAGCATTGTTAATGGAGTTTCTTGAAAAAATATTACCAAAAGATCCTGAAACAACTAAGTTGATACCTTTAGCCAATAAGGCGGTGGCCGCTTGTTCCCTGGAGGAACCGGTACCGAAATTGAACCCACTGACCACTATATCACCTGGATGAACCTTGGTTCTGAACTCGGCATCATAATTTTCCATACAAACTTGCGCCATCTTTTCTTTAGGCACATCATCCTGATAAGTGTACTTACCAGGATATATACCATCGGTATTGATGTTATCGGCATCACATAAAACTAATTCACCAGAAAACTCTCTTGGGAAACCTTCTAATATCTCAACGGATTGTTTTGGAGCCTCTGTTTGAGCGTTAACTTCCTCTTCAACCACGGGATTCTCAATTATCTCAGTCTTAACGCCGCTGAATGGAATTTCGCTTGTGGACAATACCTCAGCAGGAGAACTAATCTTACCCAGCACGGCAGAAGCGGCGACTACAGCAGGGGAAGCTAAGTAAGCCAATGCATCCTTGGAACCCATTCTACCTTTGAAGTTTCTGTTTGTGGCACTGATACCAACTTCACCTGGTTCCAGTAATCCCGCACCTAGACCGATGCATGGACCACAACCAGAAGGCAGTGGGATACAGCCAGCCTTTAGCAGCTTTTCCCAAGCGCCTGATTTACGGGCATCAGCCTCAATTTCTGAAGAGGCAGCAGCGACATAGAACTCCACACCTGGAGCCACCTTGTTGACTTTGTTTAAGTCTCCAGTAGGACAAACCACATCCGCTGCAGATTGCAAATCAGATAGACGGGAGTTTGTACATGACACTAGATAAGCTTTATTTATCTTGATGTCTTGTTGAGATAGATCTTGCACGGTGTTGGAGACCTTAACACTATTTGGACCTGAGACGTAGTGAGTTAGCGTGGCTAGATCGATGATCAGTTTCTTGGCATAATGTGCATCCTTGTCTGCTTTCGGAATCTTCGCCTTTTCTTCTAGTGCGCGGATAGTCTTTGGATTAATCCTTGGATGATTATTGGTGCCCAGCTTTTGCAAACGGTTTTTATACCAGTCGATCAAAGTTTTGTCCACGGGGAACAAACCAGAAAGAGCCCCCCACTCGGTGGTCATGTTAGCAATAGTGAGTCTGTGATCGATAGGCAATGCATTCAAAGAGTCACCCGTGAATTCAATGGCGTGATTTAGAACTTGATCATTGTTGAAAAGCCCACATAATGCGACAATGATATCTTTTCCGGAAACACCCTGAGGCAATTGACCTTTCAACTCAACCTGAGCCACTGGTGGGATCTGCCACCACGTCTGTCCCGTGGCCCATATGGCTGCAGCGTCTGTTCTCACTATTGGAGTGCCCAGCGACCCCAGACCACCGTAGGTGTTTGAATGCGAGTCAGATGCGACAGTCATGTTCAAGGGGAAAGCATAGCCCTCCTCAATCATAATTTGATGACCAATACCTCTACCGGCAGGGTAGTGGTCTATATGGTGTTTCTTAGCAAAATTTTCGATGTTCTTGTACTTGGTCAAATTTTTCTCTGATTTGTTCTGAATATCGTGGTCCAGAGTGTTCACAATCTGTGAAGGATTCTTGATCTTGGTAGCGCCAAGCCCCATGAATTTCAAAGCTACAGGCCACGAATTATCGTGGGACATACAGTGTGCCGGCTTGATCGATACATAGTCACCAGAATGCACAACTTTACCCTCGGGAAGGTTGACCGCATACGACTGAACAATTTTTTCAGTTAGGTTCTGACCTTTCAACCAGGCCCTAGAACTGTGGAACGAACGAGTAAATGTGGTTGATCGTAGCATCTTGAAGCGATACAATTTTGTTTCCTTGCAAGTTCTATTTTATTGAAAAAGTGATATTGTCTACTATAAGAGGCAGCGCAAAACTAGCTATTGCACACACAAACACACGAGGATTGTTTTGTATATATAAATACCTATGGGGATATATATATATATATGTGCGTGTCTGTACGTGTGTGTGGACATGAGATTGTGTATACCTGTGTATGTTGGTGATATTTGCTGCCTCTGGTATAGACTCATCGATTACAAAATTTCAGTCATCTCGAGCAAAATCCCGGGGGAAAAAACAATAAAAAAATTTTTTTTCCAAATCGCTCCATTCTGCTCACTTGACACGAAATTGTTTATCACTTGATACGTGTACATTTTACCGGGTTTGCGGTAATTTCGCACGAACAAGCAGTGAAAAAAGTCATAGGAAAATTTTTCACCGTAGCAGCCAACGCAGTTGCGTTTTTTCCAGTTTTTCCAACACCAGAGGACAGCTTTGGCTATTCTTTTCGGTGTTTGGTGCTGTTGTATCGCTGGCTTGTGGTATCTTCTGTTTCCTATTTAAAGTTGGTCAGTGCCCCCTTTCCAGTGGGCTTCTCCCCTGTGTGGGCTGTTTCTCTTCTATGGCACTTCAACTTCGCATTTTTCAAATTTTTATTCAACAATTCCCTTTTCTTGATCTCTTTCTTTTCAACTCTCAAGCCAAATATTTAATTGTTTCTTCCTACCCGCAAGCGTATATATATATAATATATATTCACACACGCAAATATGTCCGCCTCAGCTCAACATAGCCAAGCCCAACAACAACAACAACAAAAAAGCTGTAATTGCGATTTGCTATTATGGAGGAACCCTGTTCAAACCGGTAAATATTTCGGTGGGTCTCTGTTAGCCTTGTTAATTTTGAAAAAAGTTAACTTGATCACTTTCTTTTTGAAGGTTGCCTACACTATCTTATTCACAACAGGATCTATTGAATTCGTATCCAAGCTCTTTTTGGGACAAGGTTTAATCACCAAGTATGGTCCTAAAGAATGTCCAAATATCGCCGGCTTTATTAAGCCTCGTATCGATGAAGCTTTGAAACAGCTACCAGTCTTCCAAGCCCACATAAGAAAGACTGTATTCGCTCAAGTCCCTAAGCACACTTTCAAGACCGCTGTTGCCTTATTTCTACTACACAAATTCTTCTCCTGGTTCTCCATCTGGACCATCGTCTTTGTTGGTGACATTTTTACCTTCACTTTGCCAGTTATCTACCATTCCTACAAGCATGAAATTGATGCTACTGTCGCTCAAGGTGTAGAAATTTCTAAGCAAAAGACCCAAGAGTTTTCTCAAATGGCTTGCGAAAAGACAAAACCATACTTGGACAAGGTTGAATCTAAATTGGGCCCAATTTCCAACTTGGTCAAATCTAAGACTGCTCCTGTGTCTTCTACTGCCGGTCCTCAAACCGCCAGTACTACTAAGTTGGCCGCTGATGTTCCATTGGAACCAGAGTCTAAGGCTTACACATCTTCAGCTCAAGTTATGCCAGAAGTTCCACAACACGAACCTTCCACTACCCAAGAATTTAACGTCGATGAATTGTCTAATGAATTGAAGAAAAGTACAAAAAACTTGCAAAATGAATTGGAAAAAAACAACGCTTGAGTGCTTTTTTTTTTTCATTTCAAACAAGAATAGCTAACTTTTGTCTCTTTATTTACCACTACATATTACATTAGCCTATATATACTCATACGTTTCTCTCTCTTTACTTTCTGTACCCCCGAGGAAAAATACATAAATTATTTTTGAACTTTCCCTGCTTTTTTACCAACATTGCTACAGTTTAACCATTGCAGTTAAAAGTGCTCATCGTGTTAGTTAAATAAATAAATAATTAAGAGAAATAATAATAAAGTATCATACATAAATAAGAATGAAAAAAAAAATGAAAAAAAAAAACTGTTAATTTTTTTTTTTACTGATTTACAAATTCCTTGTACCTCTATCTCAGCCCATGCATATATTGGTTGTTTTACTGCTTGATACCACTAGAAACCTCTAGTTGTTTAACGATGGGGTCTCTAACATTAGGGTTCAAGTCGTCATTAGTTAAAGATAGTTGGCTTGATGTCCATAAGTTAGGCTCTTCCACAAATCCGCTCTCTCCAACACCCAATAAGCCACCTTGGCTTTCCCAGTCTCTGACACGTGGTAACTGTAGCTCATTGAACACATCATCAACTGCATTGATTAAGATGTCAGATAAATCGTTGGTGTGACCTGGCGTTGGGGTAATTCTCAATCTTTCGGTACCGCGAGCAACCGTAGGGAAGTTGATAGCTTGTACGTAGATTTGATGCTTATTGATTAAGATATCAGAAGCTTGCTTAGCCAAATCAGCATTACCAATCAACACTGGGACGATATGAGAAGGATTTGGAATAACTGGAATGCCCAACTCATGGAAAGCTTTCTTTACGTACATGGTATGTTTCTGTTGCGAGGTTCTTAGGTCGATGTGGCAACGTTGGTATCTAATTGCTGCGGTAGCGCCTGCCATAACTGAAGGTGGTAAAGTCGTGGTGAAAATGAAACCAGGTGCAAACGATCTGAACCAATCGATCAATTTCCTAGAGGCTGCGACGTAGCCACCTACGCTACCGAAAGACTTACCTAAAGTGCCGGTGATCATGTCGACACGGTCCATCACAGTCTTCGCGCCGCCCTTGTCATTGGTCTTTGGGGTAGCAATACCACTTGCACGGTGACTTTCAAAATCACAATGTTCTGCAACACCTGCACCGTGAGGGCCGTACAGGCCGACCGCATGTACTTCATCCAAGAAGGTCAAAGCACCGTATTTGTCGGCCAAGTCGCAAATTTTTTCTATGTCGGCCACTGAACCGGCCATAGAATATACTGATTCGAAAGCAATTAGTTTAGGAACGGATTTGGGGTATGACTGGAGCAGTTGTTCCAATTCGTTCAAGTCATTATGTTTGAAAATGTGTTTTTTAACGTTAGCATGCTTAATACCGACAATCATGGACGCATGGTTGAGTTCGTCGGAGAAAATCACCAAGTCCTTCATCTTTTGACCCAGTAGGGATAAGACGGCATCGTTGGCTACGTAACATGACGAAAAAACTAAGGCACCTTCCTTCTTGTGTAAAGTGGCCAATTCGGCTTCCAGATTCAAAGTGGGGATGTTATGGCCAGCAATGTTTCTTGTACCACCGGCACCACAACCATACTTGTCGATAGTTTTATGCATGGCGTCCAATACCTCAGGGTGCTTGGAAAGTGCTAAATAGTCGTTGGAACACCAAACGGTGACCTTGTCCGCCTCTCTCTGGCGATGAGCTAGGGGGAACTCCTTGGCCAATCGGTTGATATTGTTGAAATATCTGTACGATTTGTCAAGTCTTTTCTTCTGCAGTTCGGAATCTATCAGGCCTTCGTAATCGAAACCCGACTCCTGGGTGGAATGGTTGGCAGCAGCAGCTGCTGCTGCTGCTGCATTTGTTGATGACGCTGTGGCAGTGGCAGCAGCGGCACCAGCACCAGTAGCGGTGGCATAGCCATTTTTCGCATGTGGTGCGGCTGTCGTGGACAGCCTATTCAGTGTGGAAACAGCGGCAGAGGAGTTACCGAACCTCGCAAAAATGGAGCGTTGCATACTGAAAAAAAAAACCTAAGTACTGTTATGATTATTGAGGGACAACAACTAGCTCTATTAGTTTTCCTTCCAACCAAACTTATATGGGCAATATATAGGAAAGAAAAAAGAAAAGAGTGGGATAAAAAAAAAAAGAAACGCGAGCTGAGAAGGGAAGGCGTGTAAAGGAAGAACGGTTGAGAGACAGCAGAGCAGGGTGCAACACACAACCGAATAGAGTATCAGCTGACGGAATGGAGAAGTTTGGTATGATGCAAACGTTGTATTTCTAACAACGCATGGATCAGAACAATGGGCAAGGCAAGATGAAAAATTTCCGTTCCTGCTCTTTCTTCATATATGAACAATGACCAAAAAGCGCCCGCGGCCGCAGACCAATGAGCGACGAAGGCGGCCTTTCCGAGCGGTAGGGTAAGCCGTGCAGGCAAGCTTATTATAGCACCGTCGGGGGTACCACCACTATATCAAGCTCCACTGCTCGGTAAAGCATTGTAGTGAAGTCCACAGCAGTGCGTAACGAGCAGCTCAACAGTTAATATAAAGATGGGTTGGTGGCCGTGGTCAAATCAGACAGAAGATCAAAATCAGCAGCAACAACTGCAGGGTAAAGCAGATGGTGATCGCGTGCTGACAAATTACTCGCGGGGTCAAAAGATCCTCTTAGAAGACACTCCACCCAAGTTTGCCGATGACTTGTCCAATTCTCAGTTGGCCAAAAAGCAAGAACGGGCTACTTTGAAAGAGGCTTGGGACTCGATCAGATGGAGTGATTTTAGTTTGCAGAAGCTGACTTCAATCCCGTGCTTCAGAGACGCGGGCATGCTCGGGTTTTCCAGCATGTTCTTGATGGGATCTATTATATTTATATACCATAAGAGCCCGACTAAGGCCACGAATTGGGCGATGAGCTCTCTGATACTGGGCTCGATTGTCGGATGGGAGCAATGTAGGCTAAAGAGACAAAAAAGTTTCCAGATCGCACAATTGGCAAAGGAAACCGTGGCGAAAAAGGAAAAACCAATGCTCCATAATGTCCCTCATGACCCATCTCTGCCGGGGCAATGGGAGGCCGCCAAAAATGAAAAGCAGAGTCAGTTTGAACAAAGTAACCAGAATTTATCTCAGGCCTCCTCTGAGAAGAAATGGTACAAGTTCTGGTGAAAAGAACGAGGGGGAAACAGAAGGTAGAAGCAGGGCCTTTTAACCGTTTTCCTATGTATATATGCAACATTTCTCCGAAAATACTATAACTTCAATTGTTCACTTTCTCCATTTCTATATAAAAAGCATACATAGAGTTACAAATTTTATATATTACTTGACTGGTCTTGCATGCCGTCCGTATCGCTGCTGTGATTGTCATTATCTTCTTTAATGGACAATTGTTTAAACGTTTGTGTGGTTTCCTCGGCAGAGTTTCTCGTAGGCGGTAAAGAAAATGAATTTTCTGTTCCCATCAAATTGTCTGTATCCTCATCTTCGCCATTTTTGCCGCCGCCATTGTTTCGTACCCCGTCCTTGTTTGAACTTGACTGTGAATGATTCGGTGTGGATACCGTTGAGGACCCCTTGGATTTGGGTAAAGATGTTTTTGATGTGGAAGGTTGGCTGGTTCCTTCTAGTAGTTCATTGAGCACCACGTCATTCCCACCCGTTTCCTCATCGCTGTTGTATGCTTCTCCAGCAGTCTCTCCATCACCACCGATGGTCCCGTATGGCCCATCTGCTTTTTTGCTGAAGGGGTCGTCTGCATCACAAAGTAGTTCGTCTAGCCCGCCTCCAGACCAACCTTTCCTTGCAATATTTTCAGAAATTTCCACTTGTGCCCTAGATACCGTGGCAACTTTGCTGAGTACTTTGTTGCATGTATTTTCCACAAGTTCGTATGAATCCATGTAAAAATCGTGCTTTAGTGTCTCCAGTTGATCTAACCTTGCTTGCAAGCTAGAAAGGCTCTCTCGGTATGAGATTAAATTCCTTATTTTTCTTTTCGAGATATCGAAGTTATGTCTTTCCTGCAATTTCAATTTTAAACTTTGCTCTTTGCTTTGTGCTTTGAACTTGTTCTCCATTATCTTGGTCTGTAATTCGAATTCATCAATATCATCAATTAAATTATCTCCCAACAAGTCATTGAAATACTTTGACATTATAAGCTGATGATTAGATAAAAGGTAGAATAACCCACTGGCACTCAATAGTTTCTCCGCCGTTTCATCATTGCAACCCTTCAACTTGGCAATGTTTTCTAAGGAATGGGCAATTTCTGCCCCATTCTGAGATGTCTTTAATAACGAATCCGAATAAGCATTCGAGTTCCTGAGTAATGTCGATAGGGCTTCCTGGGTCTCTTTCACATCTCTCTTTGTGATTAGCGTTTGCAAGTCGTTTATTGTGCTCGTACCAGAAGTTATGCTCGATGCCCGACGGGCCTTTGAATACACTTTGGATGAACGTAAATGGTTCATGTCGTCCAGATGGTCGTTATTTTCTGAGCCAGCACTGCTAGCCACTGGTCTTTTACTATTTACAATTGGGTAAAATTCAGATAGATGAGGCGCGTATCTGTCGGGAGAGACGTCAAAATGGTTACCGTTGTCCCAGTCAACCCTCAGTCTCTGGTCACTTGAAGGAGATCCCTGCAATTGCTCCGTATTATTGTCAGGCATATCCGATTTCTCTTCCTGTTACTTTCTTTAACAATATTTTATTCCTTGGTGAAATTTAATTGACCCTTTATTCAGAATATATACTTCTATTGTATGGATATGGTTTTTTTCCACTTAATGTTTAGCATAAATTTCCATCTCACCCTTTTCTTGTAACATATCGCCAAATATTTTTTTCTTTTGCCCGCATTGACCATTTTTTCCTGTAAAACGAGTAATGTGAGCAGTAGAATAAGTGTATATCATCCGTTAAATAAGGCGCAATCTACCGAAGTTTGAGATCTAACTCAAGTTTTTATAAATTAGATACGTTTTTCCTTACTATTCTACATGAGATGGCCATTAGCATGAGATGACTTCAATACGCACTTCTGTTGGAACGCAGATAGGATGTTTACACTCGTCTGCTCTATTCTTTGTACTTTCAATAGAGCAAAGCAAGTGGTACCAATGAAGAGAAGGCCCAGCTGTTTTATTCCAGCGGCGAAGAAGTCTAGCCTATTCCTAATGTATTAGTACAGCTATACAGAACTTTCTCAGTCTAATTTTTTATGTACTTTTATACATAGATTTACACACTTTTCAAAACGTACTTACGTAGTCGGTTCAAGGGATACACCAATTTAGCCAATGAAGCTGGGCCCCAAGTGATCAGAGTTTCGTAATTGAGCTAGGATTTGCTGCTTTTTATTCCCTTTATCACCAAATGGTATTACCTAGTGCATCTAAGTTTTAGTTTACCCGGGCGAATTTTTTTTAAGGACTCGACGCATTGGATGAGAACTTGGCCTAAGGCATGGGAAGAAAGCGAAATTTCAAAAATTAATGAGACAATGTTGTTCTACTGTTAAGGGTTTAGTAGTTTAAAAGTCTCTCTTTCAATTTTGCATTGCAAAGAATTACCAGGACAATTTTCGGAGCAGTTAAGAAAACTGTACTTGAAAACACTAGGTCTATTTGTAATACTCTCTTTTCATTATGGATCACGACACAGAAGTTATAGTCAAGGATTTCAACAGTATTCTTGAAGAATTAACTTTTAACTCGAGACCCATTATTACCACTCTCACGAAGTTAGCAGAAGAAAACATTTCGTGTGCTCAATATTTTGTTGACGCCATTGAGAGTAGAATTGAAAAATGTATGCCTAAGCAGAAGCTATACGCTTTTTATGCCTTGGACTCCATTTGTAAGAATGTTGGCAGCCCATACACAATCTACTTCAGTAGAAATTTGTTTAACTTGTACAAAAGAACATACTTATTGGTGGACAACACCACAAGAACAAAACTCATCAATATGTTTAAGCTTTGGTTGAATCCTAATGACACCGGCCTGCCTCTGTTTGAAGGCTCAGCACTGGAGAAAATTGAACAGTTTTTAATAAAGGCCAGTGCTCTCCACCAGAAAAACCTGCAAGCAATGTTACCAACTCCGACTGTTCCCCTCCTATTAAGAGACATTGATAAATTAACTTGTTTAACTAGTGAAAGGCTAAAGAATCAACCAAATGATGAAAAATTAAAAATGAAACTGTTGGTTTTATCTCAGTTGAAACAAGAACTGAAAAGAGAAAAACTAACTCTCAATGCTCTGAAACAAGTTCAAATGCAACTAAGGCAGGTCTTCTCACAGGACCAACAAGTTTTGCAGGAAAGAATGAGGTATCACGAACTTCAGCAGCAACAGCAACAACAGCAGCAACAGCAACAACAACAACAGCAGCAGCAGCAGCAGTATCACGAAACTAAGGATATGGTCGGTTCTTACACACAAAACTCTAATTCAGCGATTCCATTGTTTGGAAATAATTCAGATACAACGAACCAACAGAATTCTTTATCTTCCTCTCTTTTTGGTAATATTTCTGGCGTTGAATCTTTTCAAGAAATTGAGAAAAAAAAGTCCCTAAACAAAATCAATAACCTCTATGCATCTCTTAAGGCTGAAGGGCTCATATATACTCCACCAAAAGAATCCATCGTAACGCTTTATAAAAAGCTAAATGGACACTCAAACTACTCTCTTGATTCACACGAAAAACAATTGATGAAGAACCTGCCAAAGATACCCTTATTAAATGATATTCTTTCTGACTGCAAAGCTTATTTTGCCACGGTTAACATCGACGTTTTGAATAACCCATCCCTGCAGCTGTCCGAACAAACTCTTCTTCAAGAAAATCCCATCGTCCAAAATAATCTTATTCACTTATTATACCGATCCAAGCCAAATAAATGTAGCGTGTGTGGTAAGAGATTTGGCAACTCAGAAAGTGAAAAACTACTACAAAATGAGCATTTGGACTGGCATTTCAGAATAAATACAAGAATTAAGGGATCACAAAACACAGCAAATACAGGCATAAGCAACTCTAACTTAAATACAACTACCACAAGGAAAAATATTCAATCAAGAAACTGGTATTTGAGTGACTCTCAATGGGCAGCCTTCAAAGATGATGAAATTACCTCCACAAAGCATAAAAATGATTATACTGATCCGCATGCCAATAAAAATATCGATAAAAGTGCCCTAAATATTCACGCTGATGAAAATGACGAAGGCTCTGTAGACAACACTTTAGGAAGTGATAGAAGTAACGAGTTGAAAATACGGGGAAAATATGTTGTTGTACCAGAAACTTCACAAGATATGGCCTTCAAATGTCCAATTTGTAAGGAAACCGTTACTGGCGTTTATGATGAAGAATCTGGTGAATGGGTTTGGAAAAATACTATTGAAGTGAATGGCAAATATTTCCACTCGACATGTTATCATGAAACGTCGCAAAATTCAAGCAAATCTAATAGTGGCAAGGTCGGTTTGGATGACTTAAAGAAATTGGTCACAAAATAAGAGCAGAACTGCATATATACATTTAAATTTAATAACTATATATTATATTAAATTCTTTGTTCTTGGTATTTGATGGGTTGCTCATTTGTTTATTTTTTTCTTTTTTTTTTTTGCTTATGTGTCCATTATATTATAAGTAATTTTACATATGTAGCCAAAAGCCCAACTAATCATTAAAATCGATTAAAGACCGTAAAGTAAATTGTTCATTATAGAAGAAAACGACAAAGAAAAACAGGGTACACTTCGTTACTGGTCTTTTGTAGAATGATAAAAAGTCAATACGGTTTTATCTCCTTATTCACTTGAAAATCTTTTTCCATCAATTTGTTAATTTTAGCATCTTTTTCAGATATTTGACTTCTCGCATTTTCAAGACATTTCTTTGTAAAAGTTAAATCACCTTGAAGTGAAGTTATTCTAATTTCATTCCTCATAACTTCATCTGACAAAGACCGAATAATTTCATTTGCAACAGCCAATTGTTTTTCCTTTTCATCCAGCGCCGATGCTGCTTTCGACAAAACGATATCCACAAAGGAAAGACCATCTTCTTTCATGTCCTTCGAACATTCGGTGACACTATCCTTATTATCAATTTCAAGTTCTGTTTTTTGGGTTGATGTGTACATATTTGATTGTTGAGTACCAGTTTGTGAATGTGTTCCTAAAACGTCAACACTAGTTAAAATTTCTGTTGTATTACTGTCTGTTATATCGTCGAGTTGTTTCACTCGACGATCTTCAACGATTGGAACCCTTTTTCCAACAGAAAAATAGCCGTAGGACGCAGGTCTTGAGAAAGAGAGTGAGATGTTTTCTGATGCGTGCTTCCCATTTCCAGGGATTATTTTTGCTTTGTTAGAATTAAAAATACTGTCGAATTGCTTCTTTTCTGGTAGGGTTTTCGTTTCCATTGTGCTCAGCTGCACCAAAGACTTCACATCTGGCGGAGAAGAAGGCTTCACATTTTTAACCATTAACGGTTTTTTTGTAATTTGCAGTATATCCTTAGGCATAATTTTGGCATCTGCCATATGCTCGGGCTCGACCACATGTGGTTTGACCGACGTGGATATAGAAACAGGTTCACAGGACTTCTGAATATCAAATCCCATGTTGGAAACAAATCTCTGAGTCTTCATAAATGACCAAAATCTGGCTTTTTTTGCATCAGGCTTGTTCTGTAATTCGTTGTAGTAAATCTTAATTTCAGAACTCATTGGGTAATCTTCTATTTCACCTTTCAGTATAATGATGTCACTCTCTCTAAAATTATTGGAAATTGCTGATTTAAAGTTGTTAGCAAATATATCTTTAAGTAACTGCATTTTTTCGTTAATTATTTGTCTATCACTGTCGGAAAGCTCCGAAGGGAACTCATCAACCAACGAAACGGAAATAAGTTTCAAATTTGCAAGCCATTCTTGCCTCCAAGAGCTTTTTGAAAGGTTCTCCTTCGTGTTTTTGGGTTTGCTAGAATTAGTATCACTATGCGACACTCTTCTATTGCTTTTAGTAGGCGTGGTACTTTGCTTTGTTTCTTCGAATCCTAATGGAGAAGACACGGTTGGAATTTGGGATGGTTTAGCGGAAGAAGAATTTTGTTCTTGGCTATGTTTCCCTATATTGATATTTTTATTGGTCACATCATTTTTTTCAGTGTTATTTGTGTTTTCAAATGTAGAAACTGCATATAATGGCAAATATTGTAATCTGTCCTTCTTGTGCACTTGTTGGTAAAAGAAAGCACTTGATGTTTCATAGTTTTCAACAGAGCAAATGTCGTTAGTCACACTAGTTAATGGATTGCCACTTAAATAACTATGTTTTGGGATCCCTTGTTCAATAAGGTCAGTTATTGTTTCTTTATCGTATGTCGTTTTATCAGCTATCCTCCAAAGAATGTTTTTCGTCAATTCACGATCAGATTTTCGCCAATCCAATACAGGATCAAACCATTTGCCTGCCTGAATTTGGTCCTTTTCAGCACTTGTATCTAAATCATTAGTTACTTTGATTTCATTTGATTCACCAGAGCTTAAACTTTCCAAGTCAGTTAGGCTATCATTATCTGAAGAAGAATCGTCTGAGTCGGACACGTATACCAGCTCCATTTTTCCCGGGTGAGTTATTATCGTATTCATTCTCCCACGGCAGATCTTCTTTTTTTCAATTTGCTCATCCTCTGTATGATTTGCGAAAGATTTCTTTGAAGGTTGAGATAGAGAAACTGGAAAATTATCGCTATACTCATGCTTACTTGCACTAACTGGCTGAGATAGAGACACCTTATCAGTCTTATTTTCTGGCTTTTCAGTGGAAGCGATAGTTTCCAAAAAATTGGCTTTTTCTTTTGACAGAGCATCACTAGAAAAAGGTTTGCTTTCACTTTTAATGAAAGGAGCCTTGAGTACGTTTGAAAACAAATTTAATAAAGATTTGCTTTCAACAGCCTTGGAAACCGGTTCATCCTTTGATTTAACATTCTCCCGGTCAATCTCTGAGGATATTTTTGGAGCAGATTCAACCTGAAAAAGGTCATTAGTTCCAATTTTTATATCTTTTTTTTGTGTAACTTTATGTGTGGAAGGAAGAGCAGTGTTTTGTGATTTATTTAAAGGGTTTTGAATAGTTTTCTTAGCCTCATTTGATGATTCTTTCGTATGCAAAATATCTCGCACAATTTCCTTAGGCTCTAATTTCTTTTGGATGTTTATTGTACCGTTTGAGATATTTGGAGTTCGCCCTTCATTAGGCTTATGCTTTTTCATAGGATTCGGTATTTCTCCTAGCTGGGGCCTCTTTGATGGTGTAACATTCAGGGTATTGTTTCTCGAATCAATGTGGGATTCTCCTTGTACTTTTTGAAGCACTTTTCGACCATCTATTCGTACACTCTGTATCTGCTTTGTGGTTTCTTCGGTTACTTTGTTTACGTGAGCTTCAGTGCTCATGATTTCAGGCGGCCTCTTACCAATTTTCTTGTTTTCACCATTTTTATTCTTTGCAGAAGTGTTCATATCATTTTTCTTTTCTGTGCTTCGAGAAGTAGAGTTATAGTTGTTTTCTTGGCCTTCATATTCAACAAGAAAAGCAAGTTTTGTAGTTTCTTCATCTCTAGTGGAAAAATTTCGGCTGTTTCTACGCCCTTGAGGTCTGTCAGCTGGACTTTTCGACAAATGAGGTGACTTTAAGATTTCCATCCTCTTGAGGTCGGCGTCTTCCTTCATTTTTTGTTCAGATGTTATAGGCTGATGCTTCGAAGGTGCAAGTGTTTTCTCATCGTGCAGTGTTATTTTATCTTGATCAATGGCGAATTTTTTTGGAGATGGAACGATCTTCTTTGATGTTAGAGTTTCTGTCGTGGCTGACGTCCCATTGGTATCTAAGGCCGATGCGACCGTACTATTTGCACTATTCTCATCTAATTTTACTGGTTTTTCTTGATTTATTTCTAAACGCTCGTTAGTAGATTCCTCATTTATTCCATACACTTCTGTTTGTATGGCATTCGGTTTTGCAATTCCAGGACTTCTTGCCTTGCTCTCCTCCGGTGATATACCACTGTCACCGGCACTAACCTTCGGAACTGATAGTGAATCAGAATGGGCAAAGTTTTTACCTATATTCAACTTTTCTTCTTTTTTTTCTTCTACGGTATCTTTCCTGATAGATTTGTCCTTGGTCAAAGAAATCACAGAGGCGCCGATGTCTGCTGATCCTTTTTTAAGTGGCTTCTCTAAAACAGGCTGTTCGTTTGCCAAGTTTATGCCTAGAATCTCTTTAGAGTAATCCCTTATTTTCTCTTCACTTAGTAAGCTTTTTACTCCTGATAAAAATGAGTTATTGGTTTGTGATGTTGATATCGGTACTATGGTACGTACAGGCTTTGAATTGAAGGTAGAAGTTTGTTGCTGCGCATGCCGGGAAAATGCTGTTTGTTCAAAACTTGCTAGAGACCTGCTAGCATCATGTGAAGGATTGTTTGATTCAATTCTTCCTGCTGACGTTTTGGACCGAAGAAGGGAGAGTAGTTTGCTGTTGCTTATTTTTTCCAGATTTGAGTGAGGAAAAGAATTATAGTTATTTCTTTTCAGTGGTGAGGATTTTGGCTGTTGCAACTGTTTATGGGAAGTCGGTTTTACATCACTTGGTTGATGAGGTGAGGTATGAATTGCGGTTGACGGCCTTGAATAGTTTTTGCTTTTGGCAAACGTGAATAATGGAATTTTAGGTGTCTTCACTTCATTGGATTTTTCTTCTCTTTCAGGAATTTTATCATTCGGGGTTACTGGTTTTTTAGTAAACTTGGGAGTGCTGGACCTATTGGGTGTCTTATTGTCATTTGGCATTGGCTGTTTTCTTCGCTTTTTTGGTATTGTGGGTTGAAGCTTCCTTTTTTTTTTTATCCCCTGCAAAACGATGTCCAGTTAGAACTCTGACTGAATTATAAAACCTGAAAAGCGCTTATTTCGTTATAGGTTTATAAAAAGCTTCACTATTACTGTTATACCGTTTTTGTTTATGTGATGCGCTTTTGTTCATCTATTTAGTAATATGATTTGCGTTCGTTCTCAACGATAAAAATATTGACTAAGTACTTAATGGCAGTGCACATGTTTAAGGACGTTATAGCCAGTTACAAACACTTATGTTATTATTTCATTTATAGTATACTGCGGATATATGTACTCACATACAAAAATTTATTATATTTTCATTAATTTAAAAAAAAGAAAAGATATTTAGAAGACATTGCGCAAGGTCATTAATTCTTACCTAGCTTGTTCAAGATGTCAGCCCAAACAGTAGCAGGAGGTTGGGAAGCATCAACACCAGCCCAGATACCGGTCTTTTTGTAAAAGTCAACAATTGGTTCGGTTTGAGCATGGTAAGCAGCTAATCTCTTCTTCAAGGCGTCTGCATTGTCATCAGATCTTTGAACTAAAGCTTCACCGGTGACGTCATCCTTCATGTCTTCCTTTGGTGGGTTAAAGATCTTGTGGTAGGATCTGCCAGAGGCTGGGTGAATTAATCTACCGGTAATTCTGGCAACCAACAATTCATCATCAACCTTCAATTCGATGGCTTTTTCCAAAGGAGTTCCTTGTTCTTTCAACATTTGGTCCAATTTTTCAGCCTGAGGAATGGTTCTTGGGAAACCGTCCAAGATGAACCCATTCTTACAAGCTGGATTGTTGGTCAATTCATCCTTGATCATGTTAACCATAATGTCATCAGAGACTAAACCACCTTGGTCCATAATTTTCTTTGCTTCCAAACCTAATTGAGTGCCCTTTGCGATTTGAGATCTCAACATGTCACCAGTGGCCAAGTGAGCGGCATGGAAACGCTCTTGCAAATTTGGAGCTTGAGTACCTTTACCGGCACCAGGTGGGCCAATTAGGACCATTCTAATGGATTCTGAGCTAGACATTACTGTTATATTTGATGCTGTGTGGTGACTTTACCAGAGAAACGTTAATGTTTCTTTATTAAAGCTCTCGTTTCTGATAAACCAGGTAATCCATTTCAGAAATTTATGCGTATATATATATACAAATATGCGTAATAAAACTAGCCAGAGTGAAAAAGTCGAAAATCAAAAAAAAATGGGCGAATAAGGACAGAAGCCGCGGGCTGCTGCGGACAGTTCTCCGTGACAGGATCGCGCAATCGTGAGCTTTTTTCCTTTGGTTGTGAAAATTTCGTCACACTATCAAAGTGAACAAAGCACAGAATGTGTTTGCTACTCAATCATGTTCAAGTAAGCAACAGTGCCCAATGAACCTAAACAGAGCAACAGAGAAAACAGGAAGACACAACAAAAAATTTATATCATGCATGACATATGTTACCGTTAATTATATACCCAATAAATTATATATAGAAAAATAAAAAGGAAAAACAGAAAGGTCTAATAGACACTTAATATAGTTACAATGGAGAAGCAGTTTAGTTCCTTCCGCCTTCTTTAAAATACCAGAACCGATCTTATAATTCTTGAGAAGCCTTGGTAGCCTTGGCAGACTTCTTTGGCAACAAGTTTTGATGGATGTTTGGCAAAACACCACCTTGGGCAATGGTAACGTTACCCAATAGCTTGTTCAATTCGTCATCATTTCTGATAGCCAATTGCAAATGTCTTGGAATAATTCTGGTCTTCTTGTTATCCCTAGCAGCATTACCAGCTAATTCTAAAATTTCAGCGGCCAAATATTCCAAGACAGCAGTCAAGTAGACTGGAGCACCAGAACCAATTCTTTGGGCGTAGTTACCTCTTCTTAGCAATCTGTGCACTCTACCGACTGGGAATGTCAAACCAGCCTTAGCAGATCTAGATTGAGAAGCTTTAGCAGCTGAACCAGCTTTACCACCTTTACCACCGGACATTTTATATTTTATATGTATGAAATTTGTTTGTTTTGAAGTTGTTTATTCACTGAGAAATAACCAAATCCGTATGATGATGTAGTATCAAGAAGAGAAGTACAGATTGGAAGTAAATAGATGATGGTTCAACAAGACCAGAAAATCTACAAGCTGATTAGGAGTCTTATTTATATATTTTTTAGGTCAAGACTTATTGCTAGTATTTACGATCCACTGGCTGGCTTCGTGAACGGGGAAGGGGGTGAGAAAAGATTTTGAAATCAACAAAGTGGGCAATAACAAATAACAGCATGAGAAACCACATATCTCTACGGGCGTTTCTTCAACAACGACGAGTTAACTATTGTGCTCTTTTTTTGAGCCACCAAATACACTCCATTCCAATAGCTTCGCACAGTGAGGCGAAAATTTTGGAACAGCGCTAATGAATTATTTGTGAGCTCGGCGAGTTCAAATTTGAAGAAAACGCGGTTGGGTCGTTAACTATGGTTAGACGCTCAATGTCGCCCGAAAGGGAAGGCTGTTCTCACTTTTTCGCGCGTTGCACCCTTTCTTCCGCGAAAAAATGAGAACGATGGATTTAAAATCAAGAGAATTGGCCTTAGTAGTGGCAAATACTACCTTGGTTGGTTATCTTGTAACGATTGGTAAGAAAGGGGCATCTCTGTTTTCTTGATGTATATAAACAACATGATTTGATCATCTCAGATGGTCAGATTTATTAAAGACGTTTCTCTTTCCGCATTTTCGATTATTGTTATATTAAATTTATCCTATATAGACAAGTCAAACCACAAATAAACCATACACACATACAATGTCTGCTAAAGCCGAAAAGAAACCAGCCTCCAAAGCCCCAGCTGAAAAGAAACCAGCCGCTAAAAAGACTTCCACTTCCACTGATGGTAAGAAGAGAAGCAAGGCTAGAAAGGAAACATACTCTTCTTACATTTACAAAGTTTTGAAGCAAACTCACCCTGACACTGGTATTTCCCAAAAGTCCATGTCTATCTTGAACTCTTTCGTTAACGATATCTTTGAAAGAATCGCTACTGAAGCTTCTAAATTGGCTGCGTATAACAAGAAGTCTACTATCTCTGCTAGAGAAATTCAAACCGCTGTTAGATTGATCTTACCAGGTGAATTGGCTAAGCATGCTGTCTCTGAAGGTACTAGAGCTGTTACCAAGTACTCTTCCTCTACTCAAGCATAATGAAATCACTTCCTTTGGTTATAATTAATATTATTATTTATATGGGTATATAAAAATTAAAGTAAAGTAAAAAAAATTGTATAATAGTTTAATAATTTTAATGATTATAAGATATTTACTCGGTTGTAAAATTGTGTTCTCGAAATTACAAATGGTCTCATAGAGGGAATGCGCTTATGCGGCAAGGCAGTTTACTTGTAAGACTAATTATAAGAAGAATAAATAGTGTTGCTTATTAATGACTCAGAAAAGTTTCCACATGATATTTATTAGCTTTCGAAACTTCAGAGCATTGGCTCGTGTGAACAATACTAGATTTTTCCTCAAATTTTAATTCGTATTGCAGTTGCTAACTATTACAATTTTTGTTTATTTTATGCCTTGGAGATTGAACCCTCTGTTGTGATTAACTTCCTGTAAAAACTCCACGCAAGAAACAAAATATAAAAATAAAAAAAAAATTGGTAAAAAAATGAACAATAGAATACGCACGTATAAAAAAATACTAAAAATAAAATAAATGCCACCGACTCTATAAGTACACAGCAATAGTAATTAAAAAAAGACAGATGTCGCTGACTGGATCGTCAGCTGCACTTCAGTATTCCTTGATCCTCTCTCAAGTGGATCCATCCATTTCGGCCCCTAAATTTTTCTCCATCTCATCATACGATATTCCAAGTTGATCTTCGCTGACTAAGTAGGTTTTCCTACTATTCTATGACAATTCAAGTAGTAAAGTGCTTCTATTTTTTCGCAAACGATCATATTTTCCTTTAAAAGACGATAATGATTCTTCTGGAATATCAAATAATCACTCGCCTATGAGCTCAATATGGCCATTGGATGCCTTCTCTACTTCGAGTCCGCCTATGTTTAGAAGGTCGGCTATCATAGCATCATTATCAAATGTTGCATCTCCTTTTTGATTTTCCCGTGAACTTACTGAGCTTGAGCATGAGCTCAAACTTTCAGGAGTATTTATGTCATCACTCAATGGGTACAGCGATTTTGTGCACAACCCATCGATAACACTAAACGGTTTATCACTTAAAGACCAAACGTATAACTTTGGTACTTTTATTCCAATTCTTTTAGAATCCAATATTTCGCAAGCTTTATGGCCAATTTTCTTCCTTTTTCGATCTGGGGTTGGTAAGCTCTCGTCTTCATCTGTTGATTCATCATCTCTATAAGTGACCTCATCAATGTTGTAATCACTATCATAACTATCATTCCTTGGGCCTTCCGAAGAACATGTGAGGTTGGATAAGTCTTCTCTTGAACTATTATAGAGGCAATCAATATCCTTTTTCCTTGTATTAATAGCGACGTTGTCTAGACTAAAGGTGCGATCAGGTCCATCGAGCTCTACTTCGTCGATTTTATGCACATGCTCGTTGAGATGAAAAAAGCTAGACACATCTAATGTAGAAAAATGATTGCATTCACTGAAATGACCATCATCCAAGTTAAGGGGCGTACGGTCCTCAAAACAACTGCTACTATATTTTTTTTCGAGTGGTCTTGGATTTTTCACTCCCTTATCCGTACCATCCATTGGTGTCAATATCACGGCCTCATCAAAGTCGACATCTGATTCCGTTTCTGGATATTGGTGTGTAATACCTCTATTATTATTTATCGATACTGTTTCGCAACTATCGATGTGGTTGTCTACTAAAATATCAACACCAATGTCCTCTTCATCTTCATTAGTTGTTGAAGCCGAAGGACTGTGGTATTGTCGGTGAGATTCACTTTTACTTGTTGGCAAACCGAGCAGTACTACAGCCGAATTCGCCCCGAAGTTTACATCGCGCTTATTACTGACATATGTAGTATTGCCAGCTGACGTGAGCTGGTCATTAAATATATTATCTGCTTCTGTCTTAGAGCTGCTGCCAAGAGACGTCTTTTCCTCTACCTCGTTGGTGTTTTCCTCCCTAGAATATTTATAAGAATTTTTTTTTTTCTGTCTATTACTACTTTCTGGTTTTAATCGTTTAGCACTAATATAGCTACTCTCAAAATCCGAGGCCTTACTTATAGAGGGGTCCCAAAGAGCATCAAAGCTGCCATCATTATTGGATGAAAGGACGACAGTTGAAGAGGACGACGAAAAGGAAGCAGCTGTACCTGTCTCTTTTGGCTTTTTTTTATTTGGACTGTGTGGCTTGCGCCGCACGGTACTGTTAACAGGCGCACTAAGCAACATTTTAAAAGACTTTTTTATTCCGTACTATACCGCTGCTGTTCAGTTAAATGGTAACCTTCTTATAACTTTCTAGTGACCGCAATAATTATATTCCTTCTTTTAAGAAATTTCTCGATACAATTATAGAGGGCTTTTGACTCATTAATCTTACTGGAACCATTGACAGATTAGTCAGAAGAAGAAAACTCTAAAAAATCCGCTAGTAAGATTCAACAAAAAAAAAGTCTGCTTGCTATGAAAGTCTGATTTCTAGAGTACACACCTCTATAGCTACACTCTCAACTGATTGCTTCACTTTTTGAAAGAGGAAGAAGGACAAGAACTGGATTCACAAACTCAACTACATCTCGGTTTATCCGTTTAGACCAAGGTTTTATATAAGGCGAGGTAGAGTTCGGAAAAGGAAACTTTCATCGACTTCCCTTAATGATTATTGATTCCCCTTTGCTTTCTCTCCCCAACATTTGAAATATGATTTCTTTTTATTTCGAAAATGCCATTCTTCTCGTTCCCGTGATGTTTTCAATATGCATGCGGCAAGGGGAACATGATATTTCCGTTCTATGGCTTACGCAAGTAAGAAGCATGGCGCAATGATGCAATAGTCCATGGGGGAAAGTGTGGCCTCAAAATGAAAAAAAAAAAGTGATGATAAATTAGTTATTAGGTAGTGATTATGTAAAAAAATTCGATTACACATTAATTATTAGGTAAAGTTGGTAGAAGAAACAGGAGAGAAAAAGAAGAGAAAAAAAAGGACAAAAAACGAATTTCATGTGGAAGTGTTCACGCTTTTGTTCAACTAATGAAGGTGCTCTCAACGATAGAAATACCTTTCTCGTGCTTATATTTAGAAGGTTGACAGTATTGATAAATGAAAGGTTTGATGCTCACAATTTTCTGAGCTAACGACCTGACCATGCTTGGTAACTCACCGAGAACGTCGTATCGATTAACCAGCCTCAAGTCGTGTTCTGAAAATCCACCGGGGAACTTGATAGAGGTTGGATATACCCAGCCGCTTTCCTTATCTGTACTCGTAGCACGGAACCTAACATGACGTTTTGGGCTCTGCACAGAAGAACCAATAGATATCAGTTTGTTTTTTTCAGTAATTGACCAAACTGTTACGGTGACGTTATCATGATCTCGAGGAGTAGTGAATTCAATTGCTAAAACAGAGTAGTTTTCGCTCTGAAAACATAGGAAATTCCATTTACTGGCTGCTTTATTCGGCAAAAGACCTTGAACAGCGTCCAGATAAACGACAGGAACATCAGTTAATGAAATATTTTTATTTTGAAAGTCCCCACTATTGAGTTTTTTATCGTAGGAAATATTACCATTACATTTACCTCTGGGCACAAAAACATGTCTGATCATTTTGTCTGAGGAAACGAATTCGTCACTCGTCGAGATTTGTTTGTCAAAATAATAATTGCAACCGTTGGGGTTCATCTTAAAACCTTGAAACAAATCCACCAACAAATCGATTTTCAAATTTTGAATTGTATTGTTACATGTTGGTAAATCACATTTGATAGATAACTGGCCAATGGAACCTAATTTTTCATTTTTGTTGCTCAAAAATTCAAAAATAACATTTCTAGAGACAAACTTTAATGGTTGAAATTCAGCTATGTCATCCAATTTAAAACTTTCCCAAACGTCGTAGTCAGTATTATTACTTTCTGAGCCAAAAACCTTGAAATTCAATTGGAAGCCTTTATAGATACCACCCATAACCGTAGAATACAGTAATTGAACAAATCCACACAAGCCTGTATGCAAATCTGTGAAATATAACGTTTGGGTCTCGACTCTGGTCTCCATCGATTTTTTCATCACTCTGAATAAACCTCTACCACCATCTGTCTTGTTACTTATGGTGTGTTGGTAGCCCGTTTCACTATCATTGTGACAATACCACTCCAATGGTTGGATGTCATTAATAAGAGTATAGTTCTTACTCTTACTTACCGGTTTTTTGTAATCTACCTCTTTAATAGGCGCAAACTTTATCTTATCACTGCTCGATTCAAGCATCACTAAATGAGTCTCTATGTATGTACGATGTATCTTATACGCCCTCACTGTCAAGAAAAGACAATACGAAGTACGGCGGCAATTGTCACTCAAGAAATTTCTTCATTTTTATATGACTATACATCGTAAACTCAAGCCCAGAGAAGTGAGTCTCCAGTAAACACTGTTCGTTATATCCATCACATTTAAAATCCGTAGGCTTAAGATTGCCAAAACATATGCATACAAATTCCAGTAGTAAACATGATTTTGGAATTCACTGTAATAATCTGTGAGACATCTTGGAAACCGGAAGAACAAAGATGAGAAAAAAAAAAAAAAAAAAATAAAAGCCGCATAAACATCGGCTAGACGGAAAAATTAGCATTACGTCTATGACTTAGTTCTCCGAAAAAAATACAAGCCGTGTGGGGTGATTACGCCGTACCCTTCTTTTCGCGTTATTCCAACAGGTCGTACAGAACTATCAGTATTTGGAACGATATACTTATTTATCGTCTTTTCGCGTTTTGGCCGAGGGAAATATTGCTTTTGTTGCGGAAAAGAGTATCACGGCACAGCATCGGCCTTCCTAGTTGTTTACTTACTAAAAAAGCCTAACTACTCTTTTTCCAGTCATTCACTTAAATTGAACTTAGGGGGCTCGTATTCGAAAGTCTTGTTGCAGCCTAGAGGACCAACGACATCGAAGATGTAGTTGCACTTAGTCGCTTCATGTACACTCCGAATCTTGAATTTGTCGCTGCACCGAACAAATACAGTAGCCGATCTGCGCGGACCATTCCAGCACTGGTCTCCATTTTCGTATTCTAGTACCAGACCATTATTCAGTTCGTTTAAGTTCCCGAATACGTAATGTTGCATGTTACCGTCATCGTCCTGTATAGCTGCTAAGTTTGAAATCAAATCACTCTTCTCATCATATGTGGCCTTTAAATGTTCTGCGTATTTTTCCATGTTTAAGTCAACATTAAAACCTGATGTCTTAAAACGACCGATCAAAACTTTTTTACCGTCAACCTTATCCTCAGCTTGATATATGACACCTTCGGTCATTGGACGTTGAAAGCATATAGTGTACACATAGTTGTCCAGTATGTCGTCAAGACAATAGGATTGTGATCCCATTAGTTCTAAAAGCTCAGTCAGATTTCCTGCAGTAGAATTAGTTCCTTCATCTTCAGTTTCATCTAATAATTTCTTATAGTCCATTTTTTGCTTTAATTCATTCTCCAGGAGACTGACTTGACTTTCACAAGAGCGGAATCTCTTCTCTAATGAGACCAAATCTTTTCTAGATGAAAAAATATTCAGCTTAGATAGAATCTCTTTGAGTTTATTGCGCAAATCTCCAGAAGTACCGATATGATCGCTGTTCGTATCTTGTTCTGACTCAACAGCGTCTGGTGGCAATACCTTTGGTGCATTCTCGTTCACAAATGATGTTACTTCGCTCAACGATCTCAAAAGGCTCTCTGACGGGTGAGCTGGTTCTAATTCAGCCAGTTCGCCGTATTCACCTAGGTAGTTTTTATACGAATCGACAGCACTTTTGACCCCTGCATCTTGAAAGTTAACATTGTAATTCTGAGAAATATCATCCATAATCAAACGGAATTCTCTGATATACTCCAAGATATCGTTGGTATAGTTAATTTTACCCTCCACTAGCGCTTGAACAAAATTGGATTTTCCTATGACGTACCTCAACGTGTTCTCAGATTCTCTTTTCAAAAAAATTTGAGGTACTTCTTCTGTAAAGTACAAGTAAAGATTATCTGCCTGCTCATCATCAATTTTGCTATCTGCATTAATTTTAGCCTTTTCAGCCCGTCTTCTAACTTTTCTGAATTTTTTAATATTATCATTGACAACTTTATCATTTAGCGAGGGAGTATAGGCCTCTGATAAATCACTTAAAATCTTGAATATGTCCTGGTAACCTTTACTTACTCTTGAAACCATAGTGAACGATGTAAGGATGTCCGATCCCAAACGAGTACTGTTTAATTGTTCAAATTGATACAAAATGGGATCATGGCTTAATTGGTTAAAGTACTCGCCTCTCAACTGCTCTAATTTGGCTCGATTTTCTGAGAGCCTGTTGGAGAGTACTTTTATCTCGGCAGAAGCTTTTTCCTTATCTTCTTCTAAGCAATTACCACGGGTGATAGCCTCTTCCTTTGTACCGTATTTTCTTTCCAGTTCTTCTAGGGCCTCTTTACCTTCCCGGTAACTTGATAACTCTTTAGAGGCCATAATGTCAAATTCGTTTTTTAACTGAGAACAATTAGATCCAGCATCAAAGAGCTCATATCCAGAAAGTAGCTCGTCAGAACAGTCACAGCAGTCACAAATACCATCTGCGACTTCCGATTTTCGTATATATCTTGGAATAAACCCCTTGTTATCACAATAAAAATACTTATTCACTTTACCACCTCCCTCTGCAACGCTTTTGAATATATCTTCCACGCAGGCGGCGCTGCCGGGCTCATCTGAACCATCAGGACAATCACAAACCCCATCATTAATCTGGCTTATATCCAATACGATATCTTCGTGGTTCAAACAGTGCCATTTAGTCAAATCTGGTTCATTCGAGTCATACAAGTGCTGCTTTTCCCAGGGAACACCCACTATATGCCGTTGACTTTGTTGCAATGACGCTACAAGCGGCGATTGCTCAATTAATAGCAGAAATAATGAGAACATGCTCACCATAGCGAATCTTCTTAATGAAATAGCAGAAGTGCCTTTATGCTTCTTAAATGCAGTGCGGAAGCCTCTGCTTCTACCATAACATCTTCCAACACAGTCTTCATACACTATTATTATTCATTTTATGGCCGGGTAAGTATTTTAAAAGGCATTGGCAATACCCGTTTTGTTTTGACCCAAACAACTGTTTATCATTATTCCTGGTGCTGTCTTCTTAGAAACTATAAACGCTTGTGCACCTACCCAGTATTTAACCAGTTGGGAGGAGATAACAATATTTACTTACTTTTTCACAAAATAGGAAAAGGAAAGTTATACTTTGCTATAGTTTAAACAAAGGGAAAGTTTTCAAATAACCAAGGAGTCTCTGTTACTACTTGCTAAATATCCTCATACAAAATATCAAAACAAATTGGCCAAACTGCACAAGGAAAGTTCACTTTTGTTCCAGAATTAGTTATAGTTCCTTCAACCACATAGATGACATTATTTTCTTGTAGTGTACAGATGCCGCTGGAGGAAAGGTCCCTGACAAACTTACCATTAAACCTATTGTTCCGAATATTGTCTCACCTGGATATGAATGATTTACAAAACATAGGGAAAACTTGCACCTTGCTAAGGATGCTGGCGAATGAGAACATTGTTTACAGAAATGCTGTTATCGGCTCAAACGGGAATATGTGGTGGACAAAAAATGTTCTTGTTGATGTCTTTGATGTTTTGAATTTTAATAGAAAGGCAATGAAAACCTTAAATAGTCACAACATATCCCTGGTCGCATCATTAAGAAATGTTCAGCGGAAATATAAACTAGGCGTTATTGATCCGGCTAGAAAGACAATAAGTTATAGAACAAATGAAGTTGAGAGCAAAGAAAAGGGCTCTGTGAAAGATTTAAATATGGATTTGAACGAACCTACAGAAATAACAAGGGAGCAAATCGCTCATACTGCAATACTACAAGGAATGAATCAATTCATCGAACTCAATGATAAAGCATTTAGGACCCATTCAGCGGATTCTGATGATACATACATAGAGGAGAATAATGGAGAAATACATTCTCTCCACGGATTGGAAAAAAATACAACATTTGAAGAAGACTTAGTCAAAAAGCCACCTTTTATCCCTTCTCCGACATTTTCTAATTATTCTAGAAGTTCAACAAATTCTGTATTTTCAAGTTCATCGCCCAAACTACTGGACGATGATTGGAATAATATTACAATGGATTTCACTAAGTCACGAGATCCTGATTATAAAGAGATGACGCCTACATCTACTGAATCGTCTGACTCAATCACAAGATTGAGAAAATCTAATAAAGTCAAGGATAAAGCCGAACTTTTTGAGAAGTTAATTTTTAGAGATAGCAGACCATTAAAAACAAAGAAAAAGGACAATCCAAGATTGAAATTATCCAGTTCGTTAAGTGCTAATGACGAAGATTTTAGGAAAATCATAAGTCCCCCTTCTGACATACTACCGAAAGTTGGCAGAAGGAGCGTCTCAAGAGGTTATTTAGAGGAGATTGAAAGGCATTATCCCGATTTTAACGGTGAAACAACTAATCCTCTAGCAATTAAAAGAGTCAACAGTACAAAGATAGCAAATTATGAACAATTAATTATAAAAGAAAATAGCTCGAACTGTAAAGGAATAACAGAGAAAAATGATGAAAATAAATTTCAAAGAAGTCACACTTCCCCAGTAATAGAATTATCCAAACCTCATCAAAGAAGCAAATTAAAGGCGGTTGTTACAGACGGTAATAAGATATGCTATCGCAAAATCGAATTGGATAACCCTAGTGGGTCGAATACGAATGATCATGTAATCAAACGGCTTGACGCTAATACCGATTTTAATATATAACAGAAAACGCCTCAAACCGACTTTGCTTGGAAGAGTTTTCTCTGAATTAGCAACGGAACTTCGAAATGGTTTTAGACAAGCATGCATGGTATGTAGAAACAGTTAAAGAGCGCCGCTACCATTTGCACAGATGTACATATAAATAAATGACTTATTTTTTATATTCTATCAATAATAAGACAATTTGTGGTTGCCTTTAGAAATTTCGTGGCTTTTTTTCATATATTCTAACTTCAATAAAGTTTTTTTGATGCGAAATTTGATCGCTCATATTAAGGACGCCTGAAAAAGACATGCGTCTACATTTTGTGTCATTCCCATAAGAATAGTAAGAACAGGCATTTTTATAAATCGATACAAAAAAAGAGCTACTATACGTACATAAAGTCAGTAAATAATCAAATGTTCCCAATGAAAGATCACTCAGCTCTTGAACAACATACTCTCAGCAGAGATGAGTTAAGACGTCGCAAGGGTTACAAGAAAGGACTGCAGTTGTCAATTTTGTTACTTGGAGAAAAAGGCAGCGGCAAATCAACGTTTTTAAACAATCTGTGCGGTCAGGATATATCGCTTTCTGATGGGGATTATGATGATGATGATGATAAAGTGACAAATAATGTAACACCAGAAAATGGAAACGCCATCGAAGATATAGATCCTGGATATAAAACAGCCCATTTGAGTCCTGGGCTGAAGCTTGTCACCAGAAGAGTGTATTTGAACGATGAACTAGGCGTACCCATAACATTAGATATCATATTGTTTCCAGGCTGCGGTGACAATGTCGACAATTCACAAAGCTCTGTTGTTATAAAAAACTACTTAGACCAACAGTTTGCAAATGTTTTAAAAGAAGAGGTCAGAATAAAGAGAAACACAAAAGAAACTGATGGGAGGCCTCATGTTTGTTTATACTTTCTGAAGAGTACTCCAAGAGGAGTCAAAAAATTTGATATTGAGTTAATGAAAACGATTTGTGATAAAGTTAATTTAATTCCCATTATTCCAAAAGCCGATGGTCTCACAGAAACTGAATTAAATTTACACAAAGACATTGTGCGCCAAGAAATCTCTCAGAACAATATACGTGTTTTTGATTTTAAAAGTGACACCCTAGGCGAAACATTAGCTCTGTACGATATGGACATCGATTCCAGTTCAGCAAAATCCAAATACGATAATGACACGAAGATCAAGGAAATATCGCCATTTGCCATTGTTTGCAGCAAAACTTTTAATAAAAATTCGGAAAATAGGGTTGAGCATATCAGAACGTACGAATGGGGTAGCTTGGTGGTCGAAGACCAAAACACCTCCGATTTTATATACTTAAAAGCAATACTGTTAGGTTCTCACCTTCAGGAATTAAAAGATGTAACAAACAACGTATTGTATGAAAATTATAGGGCTAAAGTGTTAACTGAGAAGAAAAACAACTATGATATTCCAAACTATAGCTATATCGACGAAACCTCAAGGGGAAGTGTCAGCAATGTTTCCACCAGAAGAAATAGTGCAAGTAGAACACTTGGGAATCCAGATACAAACGATGAAAATGCTTATCAAATACACAAAGAAATAGACGAAAAAAACAGAATTATTGAAGACTATCAAAGGAAGATTGATTTATTGGAGAAAATGTTGGCAGCTCCCCATCAAAATAAGGTCTAAATAAATATACGGCCTTGTTAGCGTTAGATACATATGAAATAAAATTTTATTGCTTTTTCAAGTGCACTAAAGTATAAGGCAAAATTTTTTTAATCTATAATATACTTTCTCGATGTGTCTCTATATAACCTTGTGTCTTTCTTATTACTGGCACGGCTTTGAATTTTCAGAGTGCAGTTCTGATTAAACACGCGAGGATTTTTGTTCGTGGATATTTGCAACGATGAGCAATGTGAAGTGAGCAAGATAGAGAAACGCCATAGAAAAGAGCATAGTGAGAAAATCTTCAACATCAGGGCTATGTCAGGCCAGTTAGTTCAATGGAAAAGCTCTCCAGATCGAGTCACCCAAAGCGCTATAAAGGAAGCACTGCATTCTCCCTTGGCTGATGGCGACATGAACGAAATGAATGTTCCCGTTGATCCGTTGGAAAACAAGGTAAATAGCACAAACATAATCGAAGGAAGTCCCAAAGCAAATCCAAATCCTGTCAAGTTTATGAATACAAGTGAGATATTTCAAAAATCTCTGGGATTACTTGACGAGAGTCCAAGACATGATGATGAGTTAAATATTGAAGTAGGAGATAATGATCGACCAAATGCTAACATATTGCATAATGAAAGGACTCCTGACCTTGACCGAATTGCTAACTTTTTCAAAAGCAATCGAACCCCTGGTAAAGAAAATCTTTTGACCAAATATCAAAGCTCCGATCTGGAAGACACTCCTCTGATGTTAAGAAAAAAAATGACTTTTCAAACTCCAACTGATCCATTGGAACAGAAAACCTTCAAAAAGTTGAAGTCAGATACTGGGTTTTGCTATTATGGAGAGCAGAATGATGGAGAAGAAAATGCGTCATTAGAAGTTACAGAGGCGGATGCCACTTTTGTACAGATGGCTGAACGTTCTGCTGATAATTATGACTGTGCATTGGAAGGAATTGTTACACCTAAAAGATATAAAGACGAATTAAGTAAAAGTGGAGGAATGCAAGATGAACGAGTTCAAAAAACTCAAATCATGATATCAGCAGAATCACCTAATTCGATAAGCTCTTATGACAAGAACAAAATTACCGGGAATGGCCGGACCACAAGAAATGTAAACAAGGTTTTTAACAATAACGAAGATAACATAGGAGCTATCGAGGAAAAAAATCCAGTAAAAAAGAAAAGTGAGAACTATTCATCAGATGATCTCAGAGAACGGAACAATCAAATAATACAAAGTAATGAATCAGAGGAGATTAACGAATTGGAAAAGAATCTGAATGTTTCGGGTAGAGAGAATGACGTGAACAATTTAGATATCGATATTAATAGTGCTGTGTCTGGCACCCCTTCACGCAACAATGCGGAAGAAGAAATGTATTCCAGTGAGAGTGTAAACAATCGGGAACCATCCAAGAAGTGGGTATTCCGATACTCAAAAGACAAAACGGAAAATAATAGCAATAGATCTACGCAAATAGTCAATAATCCAAGAACACAGGAAATGCCTTTAGATAGTATTTCAATCGATACGCAACCCTTATCTAAAAGTTTCAATACCGAAACAAATAATGAATTAGAGACACAGATAATTGTTTCATCGCTTTCCCAAGGCATATCTGCTCAGAAGGGACCTGTTTTTCATTCTACTGGCCAGACAGAAGAAATAAAAACCCAAATAATAAATTCTCCTGAACAAAATGCTTTGAATGCAACCTTTGAAACTCCCGTTACTCTTTCTCGGATTAATTTTGAACCCATATTGGAAGTTCCTGAGACTAGTTCACCATCTAAGAATACGATGTCAAAACCCTCGAATTCTTCACCTATTCCGAAGGAAAAAGATACATTTAATATACACGAGAGAGAAGTAGAGACAAACAATGTTTTTTCAAACGATATACAAAATTCTTCAAATGCAGCTACCAGAGATGACATTATCATAGCCGGTTCATCTGATTTCAACGAACAAAAGGAAATAACCGATAGAATATACTTACAACTTTCAGGAAAGCAAATATCTGATTCAGGAAGTGATGAAACAGAACGTATGTCCCCAAATGAGCTTGATACGAAAAAGGAAAGTACAATCATGAGCGAGGTTGAACTAACCCAAGAACTGCCTGAAGTTGAAGAGCAGCAAGATCTTCAAACGTCTCCAAAAAAGCTGGTAGTCGAGGAAGAAACTTTAATGGAGATAAAAAAAAGCAAGGGGAACTCACTTCAGCTTCATGATGATAATAAAGAATGCAATTCAGATAAACAAGATGGCACAGAGTCTTTGGATGTAGCTTTGATTGAACACGAAAGCAAAGGACAGAGCTCAGAACTTCAGAAAAACCTCATGCAATTATTTCCAAGTGAGTCACAGGAGATTATTCAGAACCGAAGAACAATAAAGCGACGTCAAAAAGATACAATAGAGATCGGTGAAGAGGAGGAGAACAGAAGCACTAAGACATCACCGACAAAACACCTCAAAAGAAATTCAGATTTGGATGCTGCTTCTATCAAAAGGGAACCGTCTTGCAGCATTACCATACAAACAGGGGAGACAGGTTCGGGCAAAGACTCTAAAGAACAGTCTTACGTGTTTCCTGAAGGTATTAGAACGGCAGATAATAGTTTCTTATCGAAAGACGACATAATTTTTGGAAATGCGGTATGGTGTCAGTATTCGTGGAATTACAAATTTTATCCGGGTATTTTATTGGAAGTTGACACTAATCAAGATGGCTGTTGGATTTATTTCGAAACAGGAAGATCGCTAACCAAAGATGAGGACATCTACTACTTAGATATTAGAATAGGGGATGCTGTTACCTTTGATGGAAATGAGTACGTAGTCGTTGGTCTAGAATGTCGTAGCCATGATCTCAACATAATAAGATGTATTCGAGGATATGATACGGTTCATTTGAAAAAAAAAAATGCAAGCGGATTGTTGGGGAAAAGGACGTTAATTAAAGCACTAAGCTCGATCAGTCTTGACCTAAGCGAGTGGGCTAAAAGAGCGAAGATCATATTAGAAGATAATGAGAAAAATAAAGGCGACGCGTATAGGTACTTGAGACATCCCATTAGGGGAAGGAAATCAATGACCAATGTTCTGTCTCCGAAGAAACATACTGATGACGAAAAGGACATAAATACGCATACTGAAGTGTACAATAACGAAATAGAATCGAGCTCCGAAAAGAAGGAAATTGTTAAAAAGGATTCTAGAGACGCATTAGCTGAACATGCAGGAGCGCCAAGCCTGCTTTTTTCTTCTGGTGAAATCAGAACAGGGAATGTATTTGATAAATGTATTTTTGTTTTGACAAGCCTATTCGAAAATAGAGAGGAACTTCGACAGACCATTGAATCGCAAGGCGGCACTGTAATTGAGTCAGGATTTTCCACTTTATTTAACTTCACTCATCCGCTAGCTAAATCTTTAGTCAATAAAGGTAATACAGATAATATTCGAGAATTGGCCTTGAAGCTAACCTGGAAACCTCATTCCCTATTTGCAGACTGCAGATTTGCTTGCCTAATCACAAAACGGCATTTAAGAAGCTTAAAGTACTTAGAAACTTTGGCGTTGGGGTGGCCTACACTACACTGGAAATTCATAAGTGCATGCATTGAAAAGAAAAGAATAGTACCACATTTAATATACCAATACCTATTACCTTCGGGTGAAAGTTTTCGGTTATCGTTAGATTCTCCATCAAAGGGAGGAATCATTAAATCCAACAATATTTTTTCATTTTATACACAATTCTTACGCGGATCTAATTTAAGAGATCAGATATGTGGAGTGAAGAAAATGTTAAATGACTACATTGTTATTGTTTGGGGTAGATCTGAGTTGGACAGTTTTGTCAAATTTGCTTTTGCATGTTTGAGCGCAGGTAGAATGCTTACAATTGATTTACCCAATATTGATGTAGATGATACAGAGCCATTGTTAAATGCCTTAGATTCTTTAGTACCCAGAATAGGATCAGAATTATCTAATCGAAAGTTAAAGTTTCTCATATATGCTAACGAAAATAATGGTAAATCTCAGATGAAGCTTCTCGAAAGATTGAGAAGTCAAATATCACTGAAATTTAAGAAATTTAATTACATATTTCACACTGAATCTAAAGAATGGCTAATTCAGACAATAATTAACGAGGACACTGGTTTTCACGATGATATTACGGACAATGATATATACAACACTATTTCTGAGGTTAGATGAAATTATAAAAATATATAAACTCATAATTGATAGAAAGGGACGATTAAATAAAAAAAAATTTAGAGATTCTTAATTAAGTCTAAGAACATCCTCCCACACGCCAGGAGTGGTTAATGTTCAAGATTGGTATTAGTTATACACGGTAACCAACAACGTTGGTAAGGTCTTTTTCTTCTATACATGAATTTTAAGATCAAGCATATATTTTAGGCTTGCATCTTGTAATGAACTAACTTTCATAAATAGCTTTTCTTTTTTGTATGAGGTATAAGATGAAAAATGTTAAACATGATACAGGATTTAATATAAAATGGACCAAAATAAGGAGCAATAACGAGATTCACCCCAATGGGTGAGATGAGAAACGCCAAGGTAGTGAAATATTTTTGTGCAACAATTTCAAAGATAAGATCGGTGTTCTCCCGCAGTAGTCCACTTCAGTCGCATGCATGGCTGTTTGATGAGAAATAAAATGAGATATTCAAAATCTCATCAGAAAGAGTTGAGTACTGGGACGACACATATCAGCAACGAGACATAATCGTCAACTGTTTCCCTTTAGATGATTTTCCAAAGTGTGAAAATCACTTGCCATCTTATCTAACATGTGACAATGAATGTAGTTTTCTTTAACATTGGTGAAAAATAACTTGGCAATAGTAACATATTTCAGAGATAATTGGTACTTTTCGGCAAATCCTTGCCCCTTTCCACCATTTTTATGTTTTGATGAATGATTTTCCCCGTAACGTAAAAGATTCAAAGTAGAAACAGTTTGATGCGAATCATTTAAGCCGCTGAAGTTAATACCTTCTAGGCCGGTATCCGATAGGAAATGTGCTGAACGAGGCAAGTCTGTCACTGCCCTGTCCCCATTATCAAAGGAAAATTCATTTCGAATAGGATCCTCCATATTCAAAAAAGAGGTATCGTTAAAAGAGTTAACTAGGATTTCATTAATAAACATTGCAAGCCCTTCAACATTGATCTTTTTGGCTAACTTAGTCTTAACAGCTGCACTTGCACCATTATGGTGTTCATTTGCGGATAAACCAGGGACAAGCATACCATTATCTTTATTTATAAATTGTTGCGTAAATACAACATCAGGAAATCCAGAAAACTCTTGCGGATACAATCTTGAAAGTGTGGGAAGTAAAATAGAATTCGCAAGGCTTCTCAACTCAATAAAAATTCTCAGTAACTTAAAATTTGGAGTTGCTTCAAAATCCAATAAAAATTTGATAATTAGGATGAAGCAATAGTAATAGCCTTGTAAATTGAAGACAGAAAGCGCTTGATTATTCAGGTGGATCCTTGGCAGCTCTGGAGAATTCATTCTTTGGGAGCAATCACTTTCTTCTTCTACGTATAAAGACGAAATATTACGGATTGAAAAGTTCAACGCTACTAAAAATTCACACAATACTTCAACTGAATAATTCTTCAAAAAATTCAACCTCGCAGAGTTCAAAAAGGAATCATATATCTTTGCTATTTGTCCTTTTCTAACCTTCTCAGTAAACGAGCGATCAATCTGTTTGATGAATCTCATTGACATTAAATTATTTTTCAAAATTATGGTGTCATCAATTAAGATCGCAATATTTTTATTGGTTGCTGCCATATTATCATTGCCATAGGAAGAAGTGTCAAGACTCCTCTCTAGCCTTTTCGTATCGATTCGATCCAAAAACACATGTGATTTGGTTCCTTTTCTTAAATCGTATTCATAATAAATCATAGATGACCCTAAAAATTCTGGTATTGAGTGTAAGTGTCCATACGTGAAACTGTAATAAAAGTTTCTAAAATCATAAAAATTTTGCTTTTGCACAACATGCCCATTACATATTATCGATTCACTGGCCCATTTTGACTCATTGTCGGGAATATAAATGGTTTCAACATCTTTTTCCTTTATAGACAAATCGAATTTAATATGGAAGAAACATTTCAAGAACTGACAAAAATCATAAGCCATTAAGGTGCATCTAATTTTTGACTCAAAAATGATGTATTGAAGAGGAGAACCAAATGTTAAAGGTTCATTGTTATTATTGATACTCTTCTCAGAATTTGCAGAAATTGTCGGTAAACAGTTTGATCTGATCGTTGAACATAATGCGGACAATTGCCTTTTCATCAAAGAGGAGTCAATTTTCTCCAAATAATCAGCAACTAGAGCGAACATGAAGCTCAATATTAGGGATTGCATCAACCAAATGTTCTGATAACTGTCATTTACTGTTGTACTGCGACACCTTCTTTTAGTCTCCAAAAAAGAATGTAGAATTCTTCTACTCATCTCATACAATTCTATTGTTTGAGATTTGTAACCGAACTTATGCAAAGAACCAAATGTGGCCATAAATAAGGGTAAACAAACGATTTTCGAAATGGACAAGATTTGATAGTGCTCGTAATCATATTCTTTATCTGTCCCTTGACTTAATCGATCAAACAACTGCGCGTTTTCAGCGTCATCATACCCATCCTCATTAGTATATCGTTGCAAGCTATCCAAATCCAAATCAAGCAAGCTTGGGTGAATAATAGGGAAATGGGGAAGGAAATTATTCTTGAAAAGATCTAAATATTCGTTCAATTCACTCACAGCTGGCATTAACAATTCTTTGGACAGCAAGTTTGGATTAGAGTCCATGACACTCTCACTACTATCATGACTGAACTTTTCATAGTATCTAAGCACTTTAATGCACATATTTCTCATTGGTTCATTAAATAGCTTTGATTCTATGGAATGCGATGGCTGATTGTTGTTCACAGTGGAGGCCGGCAGAGCTCTTGATATTTTCGATAACGTTAAACAATCTAACCCATAAAAAGTATAGTTGCCGCTATCTGGCTTTTCTTTCCTGTTTGACGTTGATAAAAAGTCTTCCAGGGATCGTTTAGACTCTTCTCCTTTCAAATATTGACTGAATATGGCTTGAACATCTCTGGTCATATTACATAGCTTATCCAGATCATCTTCGCGATTGGAAGGATGATCGAGTCCGAAAGAAATCAACATATCGTCATTGGTCCCCTCTTTATTCTTATAAATTAACTTATGAGGAGAAATTGGAGAGTTTGATAGGTTCAAATGGGAAAGGTCAATCTCATTTGACGTGGCGGTAGCACTTACGCTATCATCATGTAAAAGTTCAAATTCTTTTAAAACGGCAGTGGTCTCTAACAAATCATTACCTAAAGTATCATTATCCAGCAGTTCTTGAAAATCGACGAAATCAGGTTGGTTGTCTGATACCTTATTGTTATTGCTATTATTATCTATAGCAACAGTCCAAGAGGAGGACCTTGAATCCTTCAAATGATGTATAGTCGATTTAAAATCTGGGACGATTAATTTAGTGTCGTTTAATTCAGAGTTCATTGGAGAAGTTTCATCACTTTCAGATACTGAAAACAAATGATCATTATAGGCTTTTATCCAGTACGACGACGACAATAAGTCTGCGTCATTAAATGAAGCGTTCTTAGAATTCGTGTTAGCGCCGACATATGCGCGGGTTGGTGAGCCGGAAGAATATGTGTAGTTATTTGCTGATTCGGGCAATTTATAATCCAAATTCATTGTTGATCCAGAAGAATCAGAACGGTTTAATGCTATATTGAAATTGGAATCTAGATTTAGGTTTAAATCTAGATTCATATTCAGGTCAAACGAAGAGTCAAGTTCAGGATTCTTCAAGTCAAGTGGAACTAATTCAGGCGTAGAAAATTTAACACGATCCTTTGGATGTTGTTCTAGCGAAGATTGGTCGGGCAAAGCATAGCTGGATGCTGATTGTGCGCTAAATGAAGCCCTGCGCGTCAGTTTTTTCAAGTACTTACGTTTAACATTAGCTTCAGGGCTTGCTTTTCTTCTTGTATTGGCAGTAGTGCGATTCAAAAAATTACCATTATCTGGAGTACCATAGGTTGGAGTTTGAAACTTGACTGAGGATGCAGAATTTTTCCGAGCTTTAGTTATAGTTCTCGACACTTTCTTGGTATGGGAAATCGTTTCCCCTAAATTACCACTATGGATTTTTTGAGCATGCCTGATCAGTAAGTCCCTCCTAGTAAAGCATCTGTTGCAGAGGCCACAGGGATAAGGTTTTTCATTTGTATGCGATCTGTAATGTCTTTTCAAGTGCTCTTGTCTTGCGAACGCTCTCGTACAAACCTCGCAAACAAATGACCTTAGTTTCCCACTGGGGGTTCTACCATTAAGCCTTAAATTTTCGGGCAACTTGTCCAGTTGCTTGTTAATCTTGGAGTTCATATTATTATTTGTGGTAATGATCTTTCCATCTGGCGTCCTCTGTATCACAGAGAAAGTGTTTGAGTTTTCTCTGGAAGCTGATGATGACATTAATAAAATCGGTGAATCATCCGTTTCCATTTCTATTTCTTGTTTCTCATTATTGAAGCCGTTAGAAAAGCACGAATTCAAGTCAACAACGGGAAAGCCTGAACAATCGTTTGGTTTTTCTACGTTAGCCATAGTAATAGAGTATGATTATTTTTTTTATATTTTTTTTTTTGGAAAACAAAATTCTTATAGTAAAGTAAGGAATAGTAGCAGAATATTTTTCTGAAGTGTTTATAATAAAGGGAGAACCGGGAAAGTAGCAAAATGATTGGTTAATTTATGCAAATCAATCTTATACTTCCAACGAATAAGAGGGAGTATATCAAAACAGAGTAACAATAAACTTTTGCTATGACACCTTTTCTTTCTTTCAAAGATAAAAGAATAAGGCTTTTCTATAGTAGTCGAGCAAATGTTGGAATAAGGAGGTATGGAATTTTGAAAATAGCCTGAGAAATTCAGATCAATGATATATAACTGTTGTCTTCAAAAGGTCTTCAAGGGAAGAAAATTTCCGATCGGAAGTCCAGAATAAATACCACAAGTATAGCACAATAAACAACAGCACAACAACAATAATAACAACACCTGTAGCGAAAACGTTTTCCTATTTTTAAGGCGTTGTTCTTTGAAAACCTGTGGCGAAGTAAAACATGAAAACAAATGAAAACACCGCCAAACCAAGAAAAGAACAACGAAAAAATATCACTTTAATTTAGTTCACAACGGCTAACTATCGACGTTCACCCTTCCTCAGTCTATCACATCGTCCTTAGCTCGAACAACGCCGATAGGCATCAAGTTACATTGAGCTTTACTGCACGTTCCCGCATGATGCCATTGACTAGGGCCCGCCCTTTCGGCAATCATTCTAGCATGTTCCGCATGTTCCTTGACGCCATGGTCATCCTTGCCGTCGCCTCCGGCGTTTCCCTTCCCCCTCAGCTGCCAGGGCGCCGTTCACACAACGCAAGCACACCCGGCGCCAAAAAACCGGGGAAAGACCACGGCGCTATGGTTTCGGAGTTTCCCGCCAATGGCGTTATAACTCCAGTTTATTTTCCTCTTCGTTGGTAAATTCCGGGGAGGCCGTCGGCGCCGGGCCGCAAAAGTAGGACGGGCGATCGGAGCCGCGCGGATGCCGTACAGAACTACATGATGTATTGCATTCTATCTATGCCAATAGTGGTATGTAAATATTTACGCATACTTTTATTGAAACATGAGAACAATATATCTTATAATACGGCACCAAAGCCGAATGTCAATTTAATAGAACGCACGTAGTATTCTTCAAAATTAGCGCGCACGCGATCTTCCTCGCCAACGGGTATGCCAGTCCACTTCACCTGTAATTTGGTTTCATGGAATTCTTGCGACTCATGGAAAGTCATTTCGATAGTAGAGTTGAAAGCGGCAGACCAATCCTTGAGTTTCCAGTGGAAAACAAGTTTCTTGTCCTTTTCGCATGAAACCAACTCGCTGATCACGTTGCCGCCAAAGAGCTCGAATTTTTCTTTGGTCTCCAGCTTCGGTCCGCTGTTGAAAAATTGTGCTGATCTGGTCCAGGCCAATATGCGTTGCTTATCAAGGAACGTTTCGTAGAGCTCGGAGGAAGGCACATTAAAAGTTGGTTCTAAATAAATAGATGTACTATTGCCGCTTCCGTTTTGGGGGACTTTGTTGGTGCTGGAGACTGGTGCTGAAGTTGAAGTAGAAGAGGGAAGTGCATTCTTTTTTGGCTTTGAAGCGGAGTCCTTGATTTCGGTAAAGCTACTTTTTTGGTTACCTCTTGTGTAGTTAGATTTCACCTGAGATTCGGGCACCTGAATGTCATTACCATGGGTGGCCAGCAAATCCTTGCCAAATTGTTGGAAAATTTGTCTCAACTTGGGCAATAACTCGGATCTAATTAGTGGCTTGGCTTCACTCAATTCGCTAGTCTCCTTAAATATAGATATGTCAAATTGATAGCTTGAGGCCTCGCTATCGAAGGCAACTTCAGGAACGTTAATGCTACCCTCGAATGGCAATGCCGATCCGTCCTTAGAGTCCACGTGTCCCTCTATTAACACCGTGATTTTCAAATCAAACAAAGATATAACCTTCCCCTTACGCTGATTAACTTCACAATCACCTTCAATGGACGAAACAGACTTGATTTTGGCATACTTTTTATCCTTCACCGAACCGGCCTCCACTCCAACCAGTTTCTGTTTGAAATACTCCTTGGCCCATCCGATGCAGTTCTTATCGACCCAGTGCCAGTTATTTGGGTTATTCACGACCATATTGATATATTGTTGCTACTATAAACGATTAAGAATAAGACTGAAAGGAATAACGAAAGTAAGGAATTGCCTCTCTATCAAAGTTTCCTATACGAGTGAACTTTCAAAATGCCTGCAGTTCTTTTTGTATTTGCATTACACATAAAAAAAAAAAAAAAAAAAAAAAAAAAAAAAAAAAAAA